>PPCM01000495.1_pt1 | contig 33623 bp, 30 predicted proteins | sample 1555541 | NCBI WGS metagenome assembly PPCM01 (sample SAMN05284479, study PRJNA326546) | Marine sediment metagenome, whole genome shotgun sequencing project. | isolation source: marine sediment | place: Germany: Wadden Sea | collected 2012-09-05
CATAATTTACATATTGTAACAAATGGTATTATGTTAAATTATATGGGTTATACTAAAAAATTATTTCAAGCAGGAATAGGTGCAATCAGTATATCAATACATGGATCAAATGCTAATACTCATGATTATTTAACTAAGGTTCCAGGAAGTTTTGATAAAGCTATTCAAGGTATTAAAAATATTCAAGAATTAAATAAATTATCAAAAAAGAATGTTAATATTACTTCACAATTTACAATAATGAAGCAAAATTATAAAGAATTACTTTCAACTATAAAATTATTATATAGTTATGGAATTCGTGATTTTCATATTAATTATTTAATTCCAAATGGCAATGGTATGGTCAATTTCATAGAATTAATGCCTAAGTTTAGTGAGTCTGAAAAATATATTCATGAAGTTATTAAATTTTCAAAAGATAAAGATTTTAAAATATCATTTACAGGTATTCCTGTATGTTTTATGAAAGGATTTGAATCTTATTTAGATGAAACTCATGATAGTTTTGGATTTACTATGGCCCCATTTCATCATGAAACTAAAGAATTAATCAAAAATTATCGTGAAGAAGTTAGACTTCATATGAAAGTTAAAAATGATAGATGTAATTCTTGTAAATATTTTGATATTTGTGAAGGTATTTTTACTGGTTATGCTGAAAAATATGGTTTTGATGAATTAAAACCTGAACCTGGTAAAAGGATGTGTTTCTTTAAATGAGAGTTAAATTATTATTAGCGCCAGATTTTCGGCCAAGAACTGAGTATAATTATCCTCCATTAGGTTTAGCTCTAATAGCATCATCATTAAGACAAGGTGGACATTTTGTAGATCAGGATGATTTGGATGTTAAATGTAGACATCATAATATTGATTTATCATCTTTTAGTTCTATTGAATCCATTGAACCTCACGAATTAAATACTATTGAACTTAGATATAAATCAGAATTAAATACTTTAGTAAGTTTAAGTGATTTTTCTAACTTTGATGTGATGGGTATTTCTATTTTTGAACCTTCTAATTTACTATTAGCATTATTACTTGCAAAACACATTAGAGCAAAATATGGAACTAAAATTATATTGGGTGGACGTATAGGGATTGATCATAAATTACTAAAATATGATTTTGTTGATTTTATCTTATCAGGACCAGGTGAAAAAAGTTTTCTATCTTTAGTTGATTCTTTAGAAAAAAAAGATTCTTTAGATAATGTGCCAGGTTTACTTAGACGATCAAGTTCTTATTCTTTAGACAAATCTTGTTTAACAAATCAATCATCTATAGTCCACATTGACGAAATTCCTATTCCTGATTTTGACGGGTTACCATTAGAATACTATAAAATTGACGTTTCAAATACAACTGATAAATATTACGATTCATATAGTGATAAACTTCCAGTTAAATTGAATAAAAAAATTTTAATCTTGCCTTATTTTTTAAATATTGGCTGTCCTTTTAATTGTAGTTTTTGTTCAGAATCTGGCAATGATCAAAAAAATCTTCAATTTAGAAAACCTGAAACTATAAGAAAAGAATTGGAAATAATGATGAAAAAATATGACACTAAATATTTTTTCTTCTTAGATAGTACTTTAAATGCAAATAATAAATGGCTTGACGAGGTTTGCGATCAATTAAAAGATTTAGATATCTTATGGTGTGATTCAGGTAAACCTTCTGATTTAAGTCAAGAAAGATTTCATAAATTGCGTGAAGCAGGATGTATTAGATTAGTATGGGGCGTTGAATCATTAAACGAACCAACGTTAAAAGTAATGAATAAATGTTTTAACGTAAAAGATGGAAAATCAACTTTAGAACGTAGTCATAATGCAGGTATATGGAATTATACTAATTGGATTGTAGGTTTTCCTCATGAAACTGATAATAATTTTAATGAAACTTTAAAAAATATTGATTCAGTAAAACAATATATTGATGATTTTACTGTTACTGGATTTATTTTGCAATTTTCAGATATGTTTTTACATCCAAATAAGTATGGTATTGAATTTATTTCAACAAATTCATATGGTAAAGCAGCTAAAGATCGAATGAATACATCATCATTCAATGAACTTAATGGATTACCTTGGACTAAAAAATCTAAACAAATAGAAAATCATAAAAGACAATTAGATTTATTTTTGGAAAAAAGAAAAAATGTACCATTAAGAGTTCCAATTCATACTCTATTTTATCTATATGATAAATTTGAAAATAAGGATTTAGTTCGTAAATGGTTAAATTCTTTATATTAACATCATAATATATATAAATTAATTTTAATTTCTTTATTTTAATGGTTACTTTAACAGTTAATAAACATTGCAATCTAAATTGTTCTTTTTGTTCTAATGATAATTTTGATTCTGTTTTTGACGATCCTAATAGTGAACCATCACTGAATGAATTAAAAAGACGTTTATCTATTTTTTGTCAAGAAAAAAAGCGTGACACTTTAACAATAACTGGTGGTGAACCCACATTTCGTAAAGATTTATTTGATTTATTAGATTATTCAAATTCATTTAATTTTTCTAAAATATTTTTGTTAAGCAATGGTTGTAGATTTTACTATTTAGATTACTGTCAACATTTCACAAAATATTCAAATTTAGAAATAGAAATACCTTTGCATCATTTTGATTCTAACATACATAATGGCTTAGTACGTACACCAAATAGTTTTAAATATGCCCTTAAAGGCATTCAAAATTTAATTTCTATAGGTGTAAAAGTTAATTTAAGACTTATTTTATTCAAGCAAAATTATTTAGATTTAGTAGAATATGCAAACTTTGTAAATAAAAATTTACAAGGGATAAATAAAGTTGTTTTTATATATCCTAGAATTGAAGGTTCAGCAAAGAAAAATGATGATTCACTAATTGTACCATATTCTAAATTAATTTTTAATGTTCATAAATCTTTAGAAAAATTATCTGAATTTAATATTGATTATGAAATATTACATTTTCCTTTTTGTATATTAAATAGTAAGTATTGGTCTAAGACTCTTAAGAGTCCATATGCAATGGATAATAGTATATGTTCTAAATGTAATAAAAAATCTATATGTTCAGGTATTTCAATAGATTATGTTGATAAATTTGGATTATTAGAATTAAAAAAATTTGAATAAATAAAAATTAGTAATTAAAAAAATAAAAATTAATGTTTAATTACTTAAACATTTTTTTAGGAAACTCAGCCTTTTCACCAAGTTGTTCCTCAATTCTAATAAGTTGATTGTATTTTGCAGTTCTATCTGCTCTACATGGAGCGCCAAGTTTAATTTGACCACTACCTAATGCAACAGCTAAATCTGCAATAAATGCATCTTCAGTTTCACCACTTCTATGACTTACCATAACTTTCCAACCATTCTTCATTGCAAGATTTGCAGCTTCAATAGCTTCAGTTAAAGTTCCAATTTGGTTTACTTTTAATAATAATGCATTACATAACTTTTTCTCAATACCGATTTTAATTCTTTCAGGATTACTAACTAATAAATCATCACCAACACTTTGGATATTTGATTTTTCAGTAAATTCTGCAAAGCTTTCAAAATCATCTTCAAAGAAAGCATCTTCAATTGAAATAATAGGGAATTTTTTGATTAACTTCATGTAATAATTAATCATTTGTTTTTTAGATAATTCTTTTTTCAAGTATTTACCATCTTTATAGAACTCAGATGCAGCAGGATCCATTGCAATTTTAATTTCGCCTTCATAACCTGCAGTTTGAATTGCTTTAGTTAGTAATTTTAATGCGTCTTCAGCAGAATCTATAGTTGGTGCAAATCCACCTTCATCTCCAACATTAGTTGCATTATGACCATATTTCTTTGCTAATAAAGATTTTAAAGTGTGATATGTTTCTGCAACCATTCTTGTAGCTTCAGTAAAGTTTTTAGCTTTAATAGGTACAATCATAAACTCTTGCATTTCAAGATCTCCACCTGCATGCTTTCCACCATTTATTACATTAGCAAATGGCATAGGTAAAGTATTTGCTTTTCTATTAAGATATTTGTATAAAGGTAATTTTTTCTCAAGTGCAGCAGCTCTAGCAGTAGCCATACTTACACCTAAAATTGCATTAGCACCTAGTTTCTTTTTATTTTTAGTACCATCAAGTTCAATCATTAGAGTATCAATTTCTTTTTGTTTAGTAACTTCAATACCTTTTAATTTTTTCTCAATTAATTCAATATTTTTAACAGCTTTTCGTACTCCTTTTCCACCGTATCTTTTTGTGCCATCTCTTAATTCACATGCTTCATATGAACCAGTACTTGCACCTGATGGAACGATTGCTCGTCCAATGATTTTGTTAGTAGTATGTACTTCAACTTCTACTGTTGGATTTCCTCTTGAATCCAATACTTCTCTACCAATAATTTGTTTAATTTTCATAAGTATTCCTCTTTTTTGAGTTCTATAATAAATAATAATAAATGTCCTTATAGACAAAGTAAAAAAATAAGATAAATTATTTAACCAATATAATTTATTTTTTCAAGATCTCGTTCACCTGAATTAACCATTTCAAGTTCATCAACGATTTTTAATTGTTCTTCCATTTCTTTAATGTCTTCATCAATATGTTTAAAGTTGATATTAAGTTTGAATTTTTTATTTAGGAAAGTTAAGATTTCTTTAGCAGCAAAAATTCCATGATGCATAGGATGTGCAAAAGTTTCTCCTAAAATTGTAATTGCCTCTTTTTTTCTTAATTTAGAAATTGCAAGTAGAATTCCAGTAACACCAATGATAGGTCCTACATGACCAAATAATTTATCATTTGTTTTTTTAGTCTTGTATTTGTCAACTATTTCTTTTGAAGTTCCACTGATATAAATTTGAGGTTTTTCAGGTAATTCTTTTAGACCAATACCACCTAATGTAATTACTTCGTTACAATTATATTCACTTACTATTTGTAACATTTTATGGCAAAATGAATAACATGAAGCTTCATCAATTGGTTGAGTATCTCCTGATAAGATTAATAAATCTCTTTTTTTAGGATCTTGATTTCTTTTATAATAAACTTCTAATTTAGGCATTTCAATTAGATTATTTTCATTAACAAAAACTGAATGCGGTAAATGATGAGAATGAATAGTGTATAACTTCTTCATTTTTAATTTTTCAATAATATAATCTGCAGCAATCTTACCTACATTTCCAATTCCAGGCAAACCTTCTATTAGAACTGGATTGTCAAGTTTAGGTTTTCTTTTCAATTCTAATTTAAATGTCCATTCCATAGTATTATTTAAACATTTGTTCTTTATAAAGATTGTTCACCCGTTGTTCAGTGGTAACAATAAAATTATTGTAATATAGAACGATAAACTATATAAACCTCCGTGGTATATTATTTTTTAATGAAGCGAGTTTTTAATAAAAAATCAAGCTTGTTAAAATTAATTCTTAAAGAAGTAGATTATTTCATATCATCTCATTTTAATACTAAAAAAATATCTCATAAACGCCATAAGAGAATTGTTAATGCATTAAACAAAGAACTTGTGCGTAAGGATAAACAAATTTCTAAATTAAAAGAAGATAATTTAAATTTTAAAAGAAGTTATATGTCTTTGAGTAAAACTATCTATAATAAAAAATCAAAATGATTTTTTAAACATTAGACTAATAGTCTAATATAATAAAATATCAAAATGATCTTTTAAGTATTAAACTAATAGTTTAACATAATAAAAAATCCAAATAGAAATTTAATAAAATATTAGAATAAAAATAAAAAAATTAGAATCTATTTTTTCTTAGATTCTTTTTTGTATTCATCATAATTCTTAGGATCAAATGGTTCAGATTCTTCCCACAATTTATTAAAATGATTTTTAACAATTTCATGTAAGATTGAACTATTAGCCCAAATTGTTTTATATGCACTTTCTGATTTTAGTTTAGGGTTATAAATTGTAACTCTAACATACTTGTCATCAAATAAACCAATTTTTGGAAATATCTTTTTAGAATTATAAATTCTAATTTGAATACCTAAGTCATGATATGATTTTAAAATATTATAATTTTTACCATTATATCTTGCAACGAATTTTACTTTAACTCCTCGTTCAATAGCTGTTTTTAAAGTTCTAAAACATCCATAGTACATTTTTGTTAAACTAGAACAAGACATAATTTCATTTTTAACAGAGAGGTTACTGTATTCAATTAATTTATGAATTTCATCATCTCCTTCAATCATAGAAAGAACTGATGGGTTAATCTTTTCTCTTTTAGTTTTTAATTCTTCCAAATCACATTTTAAAGTTTCAAGTTCAGATTCTTTATCTTCAATTAATGAATCTAAAATATTGTGATTAATGATAAAATACTTTTTTGGTGATCCATTTTCTTCACCAACAATACCTTTTGATTTTAAAAAATCTAAAGTTTCGTAAATTTTATTCTTTGGAATCTTTGTTTTTTCGTAAATTTCTCTAACTGCATATACATCGCCATTAAGAAGTACACATAATATATTTGACGCATATGAATTAAAACCTAATAAGTGGAATTTATTTTCCAAATGTTCACCCCCTGTCTTCTATAAAGAAGCAGTAATTTAATCTAATATTATTCTTATTTATATAGTTTTGTACTTTCAAGGTCCTATTTTAAATATTTTTACTAATGAAGTAATAAATTGAATTAATAATAATATATAATTTTAAAATTCAAATAATAATATGGTATAATTCTAAATATTATATATTTTATAAATGAAAATAAAACATTTTAATAAAGAATTAATATAACTAAATATTGAGGTTATCAAATGGAAAGAATAAGAGGATTTGAAAAAGTAAGTTCAGAAATTAATAATGATGATGTGATAATTCCAAGAAGAGCAACTAAACATAGTGTTGGTTATGATTTCTTTTCACCAATTGATATAACAATACCTGCTAATGGATTTGTATCAATCAAAACAGGAATTAAAATTTATTTTCCTGAAGATGAAGCTCTGTTTTTTTATTCAAGAAGTAGTTGGGCAAATAAATATGGGATCTGTTTGAGAAATTCAGTTGCAGTTTTTGAATGTGATTATTATAATAATCCTAAAAATGAAGGTGAAGCAATAATTACTTTAAAGAATACTACTGATTCTGATTTTGATGTGAAAAAAGGTGATCGATTTTGTCAAGCTGTATTTCAAAAATATTTTGTAGCAGATAATGATATTGTTGTTGATCAAGTACGTCAAGGCGGAGTAGGTTCAACTGGTAAATAATCCGAAAGGTTTAAATTATCTTTTCTTTATATTTTTATTATGACTGGAAAATCAATTGATATTAATTATCTTAAAAAACCAATTGCAATTGTAATGTTTTTCATTTTTGCATTTGTTTCATATAATATTGTTAAACCATATTTACTATCTTTAATTATGGGTGCAATATTCGCATTTATTTTCTATCCAGTTTTTACATTTATTAATAAATTTATTAAAAGTAAAAAATTGGCATCGTTAACATTAACTGTATTGATATTATTAGTTATAGCAGTTCCATTTACATTTCTTCTAGGGTCTATGGCAACAGAAGCAGTTGATGGTTATTCTGGAGCTATATCTTATTTAGAAAATAGTAATTTCTTTAATGATTTAGATTGTGCAACTGATCAATCTTTAATTTGTAATGTATTAACTCCATTAGGCTTACGTACAAAAAATGATGTGTTTAATACTGTAACTGGATTTTTATCTTCAATTTCAGGTAGAATTATCGAAGGTTCAGCTGGTGTTATTGCAACTGTTACTGATAAATTTTTACAAATTGTAGTAATTATTATGACTATGTTTTCATTATTCATTGCAGGTCCATCTGTTGTTGTTGAAATGAGAAAGTTAATGCCTTTATCTGAAAAAAATAAAAATAAAATTAGTTATGAATTTAATAGAATTATTTCAGGTGTTGTTTATGGTCAATTATTAACTGCACTAGTTCAAGGCTTTGTTGCAATTATTGGTTACTTATCATTCGGAATTAAATCTCCAATTCTATGGGGTTTTTTTACTGCAGCATTATCATTAATTCCATTTATCGGAGCTGCTGGTGTTTGGGTTCCATTATCATTAGTAAAGTTAGCATCAAGTTTAATTAATAATGATATTAAAGGTATTGGTCAATCAATCGGATTATTTGTATACGGATTTTTAGTAATTTCACTTATTGATAATTTTCTTAAACCAAAATTTATTGGTGATAAAGCTAAATTAAATCCTGTAATTGCATTTACAAGTATTTTAGGTGGATTATCATTATTTGGAATTGCTGGTGTTATTTTAGGTCCTGTAATTGTTGCATTATTTTTAGGGATGCTTAAAATTTATTCATCAGAAATTTAACTTTTTTATTTTTTAATTTATTTTTTCTTATTAATTTCAATATATATAATTATTATTTTAAATTATTAAAAGTTATTTTATGGTCTAATTTTATAAGAAAGTATTTAAATGATTAATTCTAAAAATATACTATAAAAAAACGTTATTAAAAAAAGAGGGATTAGCTTGAAATTTAAAATTAAAAAAATCGATATTAATGCAGGTGCTTTAGTTTGTTACCTTAATGAAAAAGATGCTGATAAATTAGATTTAAATGAGCATGATAGAGTTAAAATTTCTAAAGGTAAAAAATTTGTAACTTGTATTCTAAATGTATGTACTGAAAAAACATTGAAATCAGGAAATGTTGGTTTATTAGAAGAAGCATACGATGAACTTGAAATGAAATCAGGTTCACTTGTTGATATTTCTCATGTAGAAAAACCAATGTCATTACATTATATTAAAGAAAAATTAAAAGGTAAAAGATTATCTTATGAAAAAATTTATGCAATCATTAAAGATATTGTTGATGGGAATTTCTCACATATTGAAATGACTTATTTTGTATCTGCATGTTATGTTCATGAATTATCAATGGATGAAGTTGTTTCTTTAACTAGAGCAATGATTGATACTGGTGAAGTATTAAAACTTCCAGCTGATAAAATTTTAGATAAGCATTGTATTGGTGGTGTAGCAGGAAATAGAACTACTATGGTTGTTGTTCCAATTATTGCAGCACTTGGTTATACTATGCCAAAAACTTCATCTAGAAGTATTACATCTCCTGCTGGAACTGCAGATACTTTTGAAGTATTATGTCCTGTTTCATATGAGATGAAGGAAATTAAAAAGATTGTTAAAAAAACTAATGGTTGTATTGTTTGGGGCGGAGCTGTTAATATGGCACCTGCTGATGATAAAATTATCAAAGTTGAACATCCTGTTAGTTTAGATCCAACTGGTCAATTATTAGCTAGTATTTTAGCAAAGAAAAAATCAGTTTCTGCAACTCACTTACTAATTGATATTCCATACGGTAAAGGTGCAAAAATTGAAAATATTAATGATGCATTAGATCTTAAAAAGAAATTCTTAATTGTTTCAAAAAAATTAGGTATGAAAACTAAAGTTGTTTTAACTGATGGTAAAGAACCTGTAGGTCACGGTGTTGGTCCTGTACTTGAAGCAAGAGATGTTTTATGGTTATTCGAAAGAGATGAAAGAAGACCAAAAGATTTAGAAGAAAAAGCATTGCATATGGCTGCTGAATTAGTTAAATTAGCATCTGGTAAATCTTTAAAAGAATCTTATAAAGAATGTAAAGAAGTTTTAGATTCTGGAATTGCTCATCATAAATTAGAACAAATCATTAAAGCACAAAAAGGTACAATTACTAATTCAAAGCAAATCAAATTATCAAAAATTACAAAAGATATTATTGCAAAAAAATCTGGTACTGTAAAACATGTCGATAATAAAAAGATTTCAAGAATTGCTAAAATGTGTGGTGCTCCATTAAGTAAAAAGGCAGGTCTTTTCTTAAATTTCCATGTTGGAGATAAAGTTAAGAAGGGAGATATTTTGATGACTCTTTATGCTGAAAGTAAAGATAGACTTGATGCAGCATATAAATTCCATTCTAAAGTTGGAGCAATTGATTTAAAATAAATTTGTCTTTGACAAATTATTTTTTACTTTTTTTACTTTTAATTTAATATCCACTATTTTTAAATTATGTGGTTTCTCGTCTTAATATAATCAAATACAATATATTTATATATGGGTAATAATTTGTTGGGACTGTGCTTGTGGATAAAATAGTGTCCTTAGACGCTAAAAAAGTTGTAGATGAATTAGGTGTTAGTCGAGATATTAAGAATTTAAAGAAAGATATTTCAACATTAGATGATGTTATACAAACTGAATTAGACACAATTGATTTCAATTCTAAAATAAATAATATTGAAAAAAATGCAATTTCACTTGAATTAGAATATATTCAAGTTCAAAATAAATATTTAGAACTTGAAATTCTACACAATAATCAAGATTTATTATATCAAAAAGCACTAGGTGTTATTTTTACAGATCCAAATCCTTTAATGATTTTAGATTCTAAAACTTTTAAAATTGATGAAGTAAATGCATCTTTTTCAAATCTATTTAATTTAACAGAATCTCAAGTAAAAGGAAAATTAACTTCTGAATTAAACATTATTTCTTTAGACGATTTATTATCTTTAGAAAAACGATTATTAAATAAAGATGAAATATCTAATTTTGAATTAAAATATATTTCAAGTACTGGTGAATATAAGCACGGTTTTTTAAATGTGAGGCTTTATGAATCCGGTGGTTTTTATGCTGTATCGTTAACTGATGTTGATCAATTAATTGAAAATAAAAATAGGTTACAAGATTTAAATGCTAAACTTGAAGAATTAAATCAAGATCTTATGACTATACAATCACAGATGAAGCAATCATATAAAGATGCGGTGTCATTATCTATTACATTACTTTCAAAAAAATCAGATGAGACTTCTGAGCATTGTGATAGAGTTGGATTATTTAGTTATGAACTTGCAAGTGAATATGGTTTTGATGAATATCATTCCAATATAATTGGCGATTCCGCTAGGTTACACGATATCGGTAAGATAGAAATTCCTGATGAAATTTTAAAAAAACCAGGTAAACTTGATGCAGATGAATTTAATTATATCAAAAGACATACTAATAAATCTGAAAATATTTTCAAAGATTACAAAACTTTTAATCTTGCATCTATAATTGCTTTGAATCATCATGAAAAATGGGATGGTAGTGGTTATCCTAATGGTTTAAAAGGTACTGAAATTCCTATTGAAGCAAGGATTGCAGCTGTTGCAGATGTTTATGATGCAATCACAAGTAAAAGAGTTTACAAAGATGCTGAAACTCATGAATCTGCACTAAATGAAATTTTTAATGAATCAGGAAAACATTTTGATCCTGCTGTAGTTGAATGTTTTATAAAATCACAAACACGATTTAAAGAAATTTCAAATAAATTTAAAGAAAAAAAATATGATTGAAATAATTAATATCCTTTAATAGTATCTTCATTAACACCTAATTCTAATAAATTATTTTTAATATCTTTAACCATGGCAGGTGGTCCACAAATATAAAACTCTCCAGAATTAATTTCAGATTTTGTTAAATTATTTTTTAACTTATCCATATTAATTCTTCCAAATTCAAATCCATCTAATTCTTCTTTACTTAAAAAATTTATAATTTTTAAATTAATTTGACTTGTTAATTCTTTTAGTTCAGTTTTATACAAGTAGTCATTTTTATTTTGGTAACTTGTAATCAATTTAAATTCCAATTTTGATAAATCTAATACTTTATCTTTACTTCTAAAATAACTAATAAATGGTGTAATACCTGTTCCTCCAGAAATAAATATAACCTGTTTAGATTCAGGATTTATTGCTCGTCCCATCGGACCACGTATTTTAATTGGATGACCTTTATTTAATTCAAAAATTGATGATGTTGTATTTCCATTTTTTTTAATTGTAAAATCAATTTTATTATCATTGTCTGAACTACTAATTGTAATTGGTCTAAATGATGTAGCGTCAGTAGCAATTAAACAATGCTGTCCAGCCTTAAAATTAAAGTTATCAGGTTTTTTGACAGTATAGGTTTTTACAAATTTTGCCTCGTCTAATATATCTAAAATTTCACTTGAGAATTCGATCATAAATATTGTATGTATATTTTAATTTAAAAGGTAATGTTTAAGTGAATTTTAAAAAAAATTGTTTTAATTTAGTTTGTTTTTCTTTTCTACCTGATAAATTAGCTAATTTAACACCTATAAGCCTTACAGATTTTTCAGAATCAATATTTTTAAAAAATAATTCTAATGCTTTTTCTTTTATTTTATTTAATGAATTATCAGGAGTTTTTAGAGAATAATCTCTTGTTATAGATGTGAAGTCATAATATCTTATTTTTATTGAAACTGTCTTATAATATTCTCCTTTTAAATCAGTATAAACCCTGTCACATAGTGCTAACAAATCAGTTTTTAATTCAAGAGGTTTATATTTATTCTGACTGAAAGTAGTTTCTCTACTATATGATTTGTGACCAACTCGTTTTTGAATTTTACTTTTATCCATACCCATAGCGAGTTTTTGATATTTAATTCCTTGTTTTCCGAAATGATCTAAAATAAAAAATTTATTTTTATTTACTAAATCGCCAATTTTATGAACTCCATTTTTAAAATAAACTTCTTTACTTTTTTTACCAATTCCAGGAATCTTAGTTATTGGTAAATTTCTTAAAAATAGTTTTTGATTTTCAACAACAGTAATTCCTGATGGCTTTTTGTAATCTGATGCAATTTTAGAAACAATTCTTGAACTTGAAATACCCATTGAACAAGTTAATTTAGTTTTTTCAAAAACTTCTTTTTTAATATATTCTCCCATTTCTTTAAGAGAATTAAACCGTCTTGCAAATTTGGTTAAATCTAAATATGCTTCATCAATAGAAACTTGTTCAAAATTGTGAGTGTATTTTTTTAGTATTTTCATAACTTCACAAGATTCATCTCTATACATTGTATGATTTGAAGGAAGGTAAATACCATTAGGGCAAAGCATTTTTGCTTTACTTCCAGGCATTGCAGAATGAACTCCATATTTTCTTGCTTCATAATTAGCAGTTGCAACTACTCCCCGTCCATCACGTCCACCTACAATAACAGGTTTTCCTTTAAGTTTAGGGTTGTACTTTTCTTCGCAAGCACAAAAGAAGCAGTCCATGTCAATATGAGCAATGATTTGTTCCATCAAAAATATGTAATGTTAAATCCTTTAAAATATTATTTATTAGTTGATATTATCCCTACCAGTAGTTCTAATTCATTAAGTTTAAATAATAGAATGCTCACTTTATTTATTATTATATTATAGGTGAACAAAAAATGAATGCTCTAAATATTTTATTAATTGTAGGCGGAATCTTAATTGTAGTTGTATTTTTTATAATTGCATTAAAGAACGCATTAGTTAGATTAAAAAATCAAGTTGAAAATGCATGGGCACAAATTGACGTTCAATTAAAAAGAAGATATGATTTAATTCCTAATTTAATTGAAACAGTTAAAGGTTATGCAAAACACGAAAAAAGTGTATTAGAAAATGTTACTAAAGCAAGATCTGCTGTTATGAATGCTAGTTCAGTTTCAGAAAAAGCAGAAGCAAATAACATGCTTTCAAGTACTCTTAAAAGTTTATTCGCAGTTTCAGAAAATTATCCTACTTTAAAGGCTAATGAAAACTTCTTACAATTACAAGAAGAATTAACTGGTACTGAAAATAAAATTTCATACGCAAGACAACATTACAATGATCTTGTAACAAGCTTCAATATTAAAATTGAATTATTTCCAAACAGTATGTTTGCTAAGCAATTAGGATATACTAAAAAAGAAACTTTTCAAGTTGCAGAAGCTGAAAGAAAAAACGTTAAAGTTGCTTTTTAACTTTTTCTTATTTTATTTTTTATTATTATTTTAGAATCTTTGATTCTAAAGCTACAAGTCTTTGATTTGTATTGTTTTTATAATTATATATGGGATTTTTATGGTAAACAAAATAAATTTTCATGAAGAGATTAGGAAGAATAAGAATACAACTATTGTATTAGTTATATTTTTCATGATCTTTGTTAGTATTCTAGGTGGCTTTTTTGGTTATATGTACGGCAATCCTTATTTTGGATTTGGTACTTCTACTATTATTGCTGTTGTGTATTCTTTAATTGTATTTTCATCAGGAGATTCAATGATTCTTACAATGACTGGTGCAAAACCTGTTCAAAAAAGTGAGTATCCACATTTATATCATTCTGTTGAAGGTCTAGCAATTGCTGCTGGAATTCCAACTCCTAAGGCATATGTTATTCAAGATACAGCATTAAACGCTTTTGCAACTGGAAAAGATCCTGAACATTCATCAATTGTTGTAACTTCTGGTTTACTTGCAAAATTAAACAGGCAAGAATTAGAAGGTGTTATTGCTCATGAAATGAGTCATATTAAAAATTATGATATTCGTGTAATGATGATTACAACAGTTTTAGTTGGTGTAACTGCATTAATTTCTGATTTTATGTTAAGAAGTATGTTCTATTCTAGAGGAAGTCGTAAAAGTAATAGTGATAATGGTAGTGCTCAATTAATTATGTTAGTTGTTGGTGTGGTTCTTGCAATTTTATCGCCTATTATTGCACAGTTAATGAAACTTGCAATTAGTCGTAAGCGAGAATATCTTGCAGATGCAAATGGAGCTAAATTAACAAGGTATCCTGAAGGTTTAGCAAGTGCACTTGAAAAGATTAGGGCTGATCCTGATCCATTAGTAGATCATGCTAATAACGCTACTGCACATCTATTTATTTCAACACCATTTAGGAAGAAGAGTTTTTATTCAAATCTTTTTGCAACTCATCCTCCTATAAAGGATAGAATTCAAAAACTACGATCAATGTAGTTCTTTTATTTTTTTTTATATTTTAAATATATATATCTTATTCTGATTTTTTTAATTTATTATAATTGTTCTAATTGTTGGAAATTTACAAGAATTGAGAAGTGGTGGGCCCGCCCGGATTCAATAAAAATATAATCTATTTTTATGTGCAAAAAATATGAAGATTTTTTAGCATGAACCTGAAGGTTCAAATCCTTCGAATACCAAATATAACTCAATTTTGAACTTGAATTAAACTAAGAAATAAAATGGTGGGCCCGCCCGGATTTGAACCGGGGATATCTGCTAAGTCAAAGCAGCATCATAGCGACTAGACCACGAGCCCTAAACAAAAGATATATAAATAAGTATTTTGAAATCTAATACTTTGTGACATTTACTTAAGTTTATAACTTTTTCCATTGTCGGTAAAGCAAAATTCAAGTGTTTTTACTCCTGAATAGTGGTTTTAAACAAAAAGTTTATAAATAGTTAATTCCAGAATATACTTATTGAATAAAAAATATCATTGGGGGATATAATTCAAATGAAATTATCAGACAAAACAATTCATGATACAATCGTACAAGTAGTAGGAGAGGATGTAATTCCTGTTGTAGATTATCTTAAAGAAAAAGCTAATATTTCTGAATTCAAAATTGCGGAAGAACTAGACGAAGAAGTTAACCGTGTTAGAAATATGTTATATAGACTTCATACTGTAAACTTAGTGACTTATGTTAGGAAAAAAGATAAGTTAAAAGGTTGGTATATCAGTTATTGGACATTAAATCTAAAATCAATTATATTTTTAATGGAAAAAATGAAGTTAGATCAAATCGATCTTCTTACTGAAAGGTTAAAAAGAGAAGAAGATAACTTAAATTCATACTTTATTTGCCCTAGCTTATGTGCTAGATTAAACTTTGATGACGCAATGAATTTCGAATTCAGATGTCCTGAATGTGGTAGAATGATGGCACAACAAGACAATACTCGAACTATCAGTCATTTAAAGAAAAGGCTTGAAGAATTAAAACAACCAGTTGAAAAAGCAACTATTGATGAAAAGCTAAAACCAAAACCGGTAGTAGTTGAAGAACCAAAAGTTGTTGAAAAATAAATTTTGGTCATAAGACCATATCCCTCATTTTTTTTTCTTATTTCTTTTAAATTAATAAATTTCTAACTATTTTCTGAATTATATAATAAATTTATTTAGAAATAATACTCAAATAGTAGGTAAAATAAGAAAAAATAATAATTAAAAAATTATAAAATAATTTTAAAAATTCCAAATACAGTTTTAATATATTTTGAAATCATTTCAAAAAATGCAACTTTACATTCCCTATCAACACATGTTTTACCATTTGAACAAGATTTATCTTCATAATCTACTTCATCTAAGCAACATGCAAATTCACTAGGGCAACTTTCTTGAATACATTTATTATTTACGCAACTTCCTTCATTACTACAATCTTTATTAGTAAAAACATCAGTGTCTGTACAACAACCAAATGGACAATCTTTTTGTACACATTCATTATTTGAACAAACTAAGTCTTCATTTTCACAAGATTTAGGTGTGAATTCGTTTGTATCGCAACACTCAGTAGTACATTCTGGTAATATACATTTATTACCTGTACAAGTTGCAAGATTATTATCACATGATTTCTCTAAAAATTTATTTTCTAAAGCAAATTCAGAATCACAACATCCAAATTCACATTCTTTAATTTCATTATTAGATTTTATAATGCCTTTTGTAATACTAATAGCTGCGGATAGTAGTATAATGATTGCAAGGATAGCTAGAGCTGAGAATATAATTTTGTTCTTTAGATGTTTTCGTGAACTTTTATAAACAACTGGTTCACCTTTTGATGAAAATACATCAAATTTCTCTTCTGACTTCTTCTTAATACTCTTTTTTGAAATAACAACATCTTCATTTGTGAATTCAAATTTATGTGTTCCATCTATACGATTTCCACATTTTTCACAGAAAATATCTTCATTACTTACTTCATTTCCGCAATGTTTACAGCTAGGCATAGATATTGAATAGGTCTTTTCCTTTAAATACTTTATTATATTTATCGAGTGAATAAATAGAAGAAAAAATGGTATTTGTATACTAAATTATGAAATCTTAAATATTTTTTACCTTTTTAAAAACATAAATAACACCATAAGCTAGAAATTTATTTGGATAATAATATTCTTCAAGAAGTTTAAATCCATTTTTATTAAACATTTTTTTAGTAATTCTATAATCATATCCTTTATGAGTACCTTTTACACGTTCAACTTTCTTCATATTTCCAATAAATCCGTTGAATATTTCTTTTATATTATGATTAGTTTTCCCTAAAATAAGTAATCTTCCTAGTTCTTTAAATAAAAACATTAGTCCGAATTCCTTTGGTACTGCAACAAAAGCTAATCCTTCATCATCAAGTATATTATTTATATTTTTAATAACTTCAAGTTCATTATCAACATGTTCTAATGTTTCAAATATAAATAATGAATTGTATTTATTCTTAGTTTTTGAACTTAATTCTTCACCTTTTGTTGAAATTATATCAAATTTAATTTTATCATTAAACTTTTTTTTAAGAACAGTTAAGTTTTTTTTAGCAAATTCTAAAATACCATTCGTTTCATATATGTCTGAGAAAGTATATTTAGAGCAATTATTTTTTTTAAGTAAATTGAAAATTCTTGTTATGAAATACAAATCATGAGACCCCATTTCAATAATTTTATTGAAATTCTTAGGATATTTAGAAATAATTTGTTTTATTTTTTTAATTCTAATATGATTAATTTTAGTCCAGGACTTTGATTTAGAGTCTAGATACATAGATTTTGTATATGTTGTATACCTAAATTTGTTAATCATTATAATTTTAATTTATTATTCTTATATAAATAGTTTTTGACTAATTTTATCCGATAAATCGATGTAACTATCAAGTGGTTAAACGTAAAGTATATAAATGATTAAAACAGTCTTTAATGAGTTAATATAAAAGGTCGTGATTATAACGAATAGACTAAAACCAAAATGGAATGATAGTATACAAGTAAAGTATACTCAGCCTGAAATAAAGCAAATAAGGAGTTTAGATTTGACTGATTTTGTAGAATACTCCTTTGATAGTGGATTAGATTATTTAATTGAGCATCCTGATGCTGAATCTACATCAAATATATTTTCTCCTGAAGATAATTTAAAAGAAATTATTTATGAGTTAAATTTCAATAAGCGTTCTTGTAATGAAATCTCAGATTTTATAAATTCTATAGATCAATATCAAAATTCAACTCCTAAAACATTTGATGTTTCAAAAAATGAGAAATCAGGTATGTTTAGTGAATTTTATAAAATTTATTTATCTCAAGATCATATGGAATGTTATGATTTATTTGATATAATTAAAGATTATTCAAATTTTCAAATTAAAGAAAAACATCATGAAACTCATTATCATGATTCCCATAAAAATGCGAGTTAATTTATTTTCTTATTTTTAATCATTTTTTATTTCTTATATTTTAAATTTATACATCTTACAACTGTCGATATTATAATAAATTAAACGACAGACATTTAAAGCAAATTAGATTCTTTTACTTTGATGGTGCTTGAGTTCAATTCTGATGGTTCTTTGAAAATTCCTGATAAATTAAAAAAAGAGTTAAAAGATATTTCTAAAGAAATTCCTCCTCATTATAAAGTTCTTAAATTAGTTAATGAACTAAATTTCCCAGTAGGTCGTAAATTACTTGCGGAAATTCTTAGAGCAGAAAATACAGCACGTATCAAAAAATTACGTTTAGATAATCTAATTAATTATGGTGCACTTGATTTATATGGAAGTGAAGATATTTATGATTTATTAGAACGTATGATTCTTAGTGGATTAATTGAAATTTCAAAACTTTCTAAAAGTAAGTATATGCCTGTAGTTGTATTAACTAAAAAAGGTATTACTGAACTTGAAAATCCTTCAGAAGGAACTAAAGTATTAGATTCATTTTCATCATGTTTAGAAAATACTACTGAAATTACAGATGATGATAAGAAATTATTTTCTGAATTTGATTTTTTCTTAAATGCTTATAATGACTTTCAAAAGAAAGCAATTATTGATAGTGCTAAAAAGTTATTATGTGTTGCAGGTGCAGGAAGTGGTAAAACAACAGTACTTACGAAACGTATTGAATATTTAATTAGATTTAAAGGGGTTCAATCCTCCGAAATTCTAGCAATTACTTTCACACGTAAAGCAAAACAAGAAATGACTCATAGGCTTGATTCTCTAATTCCAGGGAATGCAGTTAAGATTGAAACATTTAATTCCTTTTGTGAAAAATTATTAAAAAAGAATCAAAATATTTTTTATGATAAAGAATATAATGTTATGACTTTCAAACTTAAGGTTAGATCAGTTCTTATGACACTTACTGAATTAGGTTATACTCCTGATTCTGCATTAAGATTATATTATGGTGAAAAGAAATTTGCAAGAGAAAATAAAAGACAATTATTCTATACTTTTGTAGGTGATATTTTTAGTTTAATGGATCATTATATTCAAAATGAAAAACCATTTTCACATATGCGAGATATTGTTGTTAGAAATCAAAATTCTAGTGATCGAAAAATTGGATATTTCATGTTAGAGTTAATTGAAAATATTTCTGAATTTAAAACTAAATATGGATTAAGAGATTATACTGATCAATTATCTCATGCAATTAAATTATTTAGAAAACATCAAAAATTAATTCCTACTTACAGCCATATTTTAGTTGACGAGTATCAAGATGTAAATGATATTCAAGTAAAATTATTAGATCTATTAAATCCTGAAAATTTATTTGTTGTAGGAGATCCAAGACAAAGTATTTACGGATGGCGTGGTTCAAAAGTTGAAAACATTTTGAATTTCCCTGTAAAACATCAGGACTCATCTGTTATCCAATTAACTACGAATTATAGATCAACTAATACTATTGTTGATTTAGGAAATAAAGTTATATCATCATTAAAATTACCTGATCTAGAATCAGTTTCAAAATCCGAAGAACAAGTAATGCTTCTATCGCATTCTGATGAAAAAAGTGAGTCTGAGTTTATCGCTCAAAGTATTTTATCTCAACAAATTGATAGAAAAAATATTTTTGTTCTTGCAAGAACAAATAGGCAGCTTGAAAATATTTCTCAAGTATTAGCATCTCATGGAATTAAATGTTTAAAGAGAACTATTGAAGAGAAGAAAGAGTCAATTGAACCTAATGCGGATGAAGTAACATTATCTACAGTTCATGCAATTAAAGGACTTGAAGCAGATTTAGTTTACGTTATAGGAACAAATTCAAACATGTATCCTTGTATTACTTCAGATCATCCATTCATGAATATTGTGAGACTTGAAGATAATTACGATAAGTATGCTGAAGAATTAAGATTATTATATGTTGCTTTAACAAGAGCTAAGACTAGATTAATAATAAGTTATTTTGGAACTCTTAGTAAATTTGTGAATAAAGATATTCAGAAAAAATTAAAGACTATTTCTTTATCAAAACCTAAAGTAAATAAACAAAGTAGTTTAAAATACTCTTATAAAGTATCCAATAAAGCAATGAAACTTTCTGATGCTCTAAGAGATTGGAGATATAATATGTCTAGAGAATTAAATGTAAAGCCTTATGTATTATTTTCAAATAGAAGCATGGAAGAATTAGTTGAAAAGAAACCAAAAGATTTTTATGAACTTCAAAGTGTAAGTGGGTTTGGTCCTACTAAAGTTACTAAATACGGTGAAGAAATTATTGGAATCATTGAACAATTTAGTTAAAGAATGATAAAAAACCATTAATATACATTTTTATATCTTTCAAATTTCTAATTTTTAAAATCATTTTGATTATATATTTAGGTCTAAGGTAATATCCTCTATATGATTTATTTAAGAATTTTTTAAAATCATTCTCATTAATTGTATCTGGTATATATAAGAATGTTTCATTATCTAAGTGAGGTAATTTTTGTTCAAAATTTATGTGTTTACCTTGATGTTTGATTAACCTATAAAACATAGAGCCAGGATATGGTGTATACTTATTAAAAAATACAAAATCAGGATTTAGTTTCTTTATTCTAGTAAGAGTTTTTTCCATACTTTCGATAGTGTCACCAGGTGTTCCACAAATAAGCTCACATCTTACACTAATTCCAGCTTTATCTGCAAGTTTAATTGCAGTCTCATTTTGCTTAACAGTTGTTTCCTTGTTTATTTGATCTAATTTTATTTGATCCAAAGATTCTATTCCAAATAAAACTTGCCAACAACCAGCATCTTTCATTTTCTTAAGCATTTCAAAATCAACTTGATCAACTCTTAAATGGCAACTCCAGGTAAATTTAAGTTTTCTAATTTTAATTAATTTAAGAATTTCATATAATCTTTTTTTATTTGCAGCAAATGTATCATCAAAAAATTTAATATCTTTAATTCCATTTTTTTTAATTAACATTTCAATTTCATCTACAACATTTTTAGCACTTCGTTCTCTATATGAATAACCAAATATACTTTTATCACAAAAATGACATTTTCCAGGACAACCTCTCGATGTAATCATAGTTGCTTGAGGAAATGATTTATATGAAATAGGTGTAGGATTATACTTTTTTAATGGTCTTATTAAATGATATGAAGGAAATGGTAACAAATCTAAATTATGAATAATATCTGATTTTTCAGTTTTTATTATTTTATTATTTTTTTTAAAATAAATACCTTTTACTGTTTCTAAATTAGGTTTATCTTTATTTAATTCAGATATTAATTTAGGGAATGATATTTCACCTTCACCCACACTAACAATATCAAAGTATTCTTTTGAAATAACTTCCTCAGGTAAACTACTAACGTGAGGTCCTCCGGCAATTATTATTATACTTGGATTTATTTTTTTGATTTGTTTAGCTAAACTTATTGCAGAGTAATAAGTATTTGATGTAAAGCTAAGTCCAATATATTTAGGATTCTCTTTTTCTATAATTTTAACAATTTGATCATTAGTTATATCAAGTTGTCCATCAATAATTCTGACTCTATGACCTTTTGATTCTAAACTTGAAGCAATATACATTAATCCTAATGGTGGCATTCTATTTATTAACTTTTTAAAATTAATTTTACCTTTTCCTGTTTCGTCTTCAAGACTCATATGTGGATAAATTAAGATAGTTGTATTATTCATTTTTTAATAACCATTTTTAATGTTTTTAATACTAACTTAGCACTATTTTTAAATTGAAAAAAGTAATATGGACTAATTTTAGGTGCTATATGAACAAGATATTTCAAATTTAAGTAATATTTTTTGTATATCTCTATATATTCATTTTCAAGATATTTTTGATATTTTTTATTTTTTAATTCTAAAGTATATGTATCTTTTAAACTATCATCAGATTTGTAAATTGAATCCTTATATTTTTTTAAGAAATGTAATTGTAATATTTCAGGTTTAATTTGTTTAATTATTTTTTTAGTTAAATTAATATCTTCCTTAGTCTCATTTGGAGCACCTAGAATAAAATAACCAACTATCCATATTTTATTATGTCTTAAAATTGAATTTGCTTTTAGGATATCATTAGATGTTATATCTTTTCCTAATTCCTTCAATATTTTATTTGAACCTGATTCAACACCTAAGCTAATTGTACTTAATCCAGCTTTTTTCATTAACTTAATCAGTTTATCATCAATGTCATCAATTCTTGCTTGACATGCCCATGTAATTTTTTTATTTAATTTTCGTTTAATGATTTCATTACAAAGATTGCCAATTCTAACTTTGTCAAATAAAAAATTATCATCTTTAAAATAAATACCATTAATTCCAAATTTAACAAGCATTTCAATTTCGTCAATAATTTTGGTGTGACTTCTCGGCTTATACTTTTTATTTAATGATGATCTTTCAAAAATAGAACAAAATTTACAATTATATGGACATCCACGACTAGTTTCAAGAAATCCTATATTTATATGTTTAAAAGTTTGTAAGGGGTATAAAAATTGATATTGTTTTTTTATGAATAATTTATAATCGGGAAGTGGAAATTTGTCATAATTTGTAATTAGTTTTTTTCCGGTTCTGATAATTTTATTATTTTTAATATAGATAATTCCTTTTTGGTTTAACTTATCATAATTAATGATATTTACTATATTTTGTTCAATATCTCCATCAATTATTAATTTTACTGAAGTATTTTTTAAAATTTTATCAGGGTATAATATCGGAAATGGTCCAAAACAAATAATTTTATTTTTTAAATTAACTAATTTTTTTGTAATCAAATTAATTTTATTAATTGATTTTAAGTTAGGTTTGTAAAAAATAAAATCAGGATTGTATTTAGAAATTTTATTTATTGTATTTTTGTTATCTAATCTTAAATCTAATAATTTAACTTTTGAACCTATAATCTTATTTTTAATTATAGTTGATGCATATCCAATTTCCATAGAAGGCATAATATGTTGAGGATGTTTTATATCTGTATTTTGTGAATCATCAATAAATAATATTTTCATTTCAACATCACCTTATTTTGAATAATTGTAGTATATGCTTCACAAGGAGTCCAACAGTCCTTACATTTGTTTAATATAACTAATTTATCATTAGATTTTTTCAATACTTTTTTTATATCATATTTGTTATCTTTTATATTTCCAAATTTAACTTTTTGATTGATACATGAATAGACATTACCTATAGGATCTATGAAAATAGTTGATCTCCCAGAATAACATTTTATATTTAGTTTATTTTTTTGAAATAGTAATGATTTTTTTAAGAAATCATTTGTAATTAAATTAATAATTCCAAATTTATTTTTATTTTTAATTAATTGTGAAGTTATTTTATATTGTAATTTTTTATTGATTCCAGTCTTTTTATTATTATCTACCATATAAAATTTAGAATCATTTTGAAATGTAATTATATAATCTTTATATTTATCAATGTTTTTTAATTCATTAATATTTTCATCGCAAATTGTCAGTTCTTTTGTAACACTAAAGTTTCTATATTTAGTCTCAAATTTTTTTAATTGATTAAATGTAGCGTTACTTCTAGTAAAGGAATCATTTATACCTCGCATAATATTGTGTACTTGTTTAGGCCCATCAATACTAATTGTAAGTTTTAAATCAATTGATTTTGGTAATTCTTTCAATATTTGTCTAATTTTTAAAACTGTATCTTTAGTTTGTAATCCATTAATACCCATACTGATATATAGTAAATTAGGACAATTTTTTGTTACAGATTTAATAATTTGTATTAAATCATTTCTTAAGGTAGGTTCTCCACCGCCTATAGCAAGATAAAATAAGTTCTTATTGATATTTTTGAAAGTTTTTGTTAGTTCATTTAAGTTTAATTCTTGGCTTATATTATTATTTTTATTTTGATAATATTTCCAAATATGACAAATTTTACATTTAGAATTACATAAATATGTACTTGTTATCTCGACCCTATATGGATAAACAAACTTACCAGTATAATAGTGAATATTATGTTTGATGATTTTACTAAGTAATTTAATTTGCTTTATTAATCTCATTTTCAATATTCTTAATAATTGATTTTGTTTCAGTAGTTTTTAAATCCAAATTGATGTAGGTTATTTCACGATCTAATTTTGATGCAACATTATTTGCAGTTAATCTATCGCAGTTTGTAAGCCACGTTCTTTGCAAATCGATTCCTTTCTTAATAAGATTTTCAAGTATTAAATCTCTATTTTTTAACTTAAATGAATATGTTAAAAGATTATTTTCAGTATGTTTGCAATAATTCACATATCCTTTAGTTTTGAAAAAATCATCAAGTATTACTTTATTCTTTGTTCTTATTTTTTGTTGATTCTTAAAAATTTTAATTTGCTTAATTCCCATATAGGCTTGAATATTCGACAATTTATTCATACTAGGAGTTATAATTGCATCAGAAATACCTTCCTTAGAATGTTCATATATTGGATCAATATGTTTCAATCTACAAATTCTAATTATAGGGTATATTAATAATGAATAAACAATTTTGTTTAGTATGAATTTATAGATAATTGCTTTTATGATTCTTTTTAATATTTTAAATTTTCTTTCTTCGATAAATTTAGTATATTGTGAATAAATTTTATCAAATTCATTCTTGTTATTAATTCTTAACAATCCACCACCAAATGTATTTAATGGTTTTAGATAATTTAAGCTATAAATGGCATAATCACCCATAGTTCCTGCAATATTGTTTTTGAATTTTGAATTAATAGTATGTGCACAATCTTCAATTAATCTAATTTTATGTTTTTTAGCAATTTTAATGATATTTTCCATGTCACACATTATTCCTTCATTATGTGTAATCAGAATTCCAACAGTATTTTCATTAATTTTTTCTTCAATTAATTTATAGTTCATTGTTGTAGTATCATTAACATCAACAAAAACTGGTTTAATTCCTGTAGAATTAAAAATATCTAATATTAGAGGGGCATTGAATGATGAAATAATAACTTCAGAATTATCATTTTTCTTAATTTCATTAAATGCTAAAAATAGTCCAGATCTAGCTGATGATAATGGTAATATATTATCTAAATTAAATTCATTTTTGATCTTTTTCATGAATTGATTTCTATAATTCTTATTTTTTCTTGATATAAGTAATTTTAGTGCATCAAATATTTGACCTTTATAAAGATAAATTTTAGCTCTGGGATAAATCTTAAACATGTTTTAGAGATTATTATTAGTTATAAAAAGATTACTCTTAGAATTTGAATATTTACATTATTTGACGAAAACCTTTTAAAAAGACGTAGTTTACATTCTTTAAATTATACTTATTGTATTTCACAATTAATATTTGGGTGAAAATATGGATATCAAAGAAAAAATAGAACTAGTAAAGCAAGTAGGCGAAGAAATCATTGGTGAAAATGAATTAGAACAATTATTCAAAGATAAAGAACACCCTATTGCCTATGATGGTTTTGAACCTTCTGGAAGAATTCATATTGCTCAAGGATTATTAAGAGCTATTAATGTTAATAAAATGACTAAAGCAGGTTTCATCTTTAAGATGTGGATTGCTGATTGGTTTGCATTAATGAATCATAAGATGGGTGGAGACTTAACTAAGATTAGAACTGTTGGCGAATATTTTATCGAAGTTTGGAAAGCAGCTGGAATGGATTTAGAAAATGTAAGATTTCTTTGGACTTCTGAACAAATGGATCAAGAATACTGGTTAAGAGTTATTAGAGTTGCAAATGCAAGTACTGTAACAAGAGTTACTAGATGTGCTCAAATTATGGGACGAAGTGAAGGTGCAAGTTTAAGTGCATCACAAATTTTTTATCCTTGTATGCAAGTTTCAGATATCTTTCATTTAGATGCTGACGTTGCTCAACTTGGTCTTGATCAAAGAAAAGTAAATGTTCTTGCAAGAGAAGTTGCTCCTAAATTAGGTTATAAAAAACCTATTGTTGTATCTCATCACATGCTTATGGGTTTAACTGAACCAAAAAATACTGAAGATATGAGTGGTGCAGATGCTGCAATCGCTAAGAAAATGAGTAAGTCAAATCCAAACTCTGCAATTTTTATGACTGATACTACTGCTGAAATTAAAAAGAAATTCAATAAAGCTTACTGTCCAATGGGAGAAGTGAAAGATAATCCTGTTTTAGAATATTGTAAGTACATTGTATTTGAAAAAATCAGTGAATTCACTATTGAAAGACCAGAAAAATTTGGTGGTAATTTAACTTTCAATTCATATGAAGATTTAGAAAAAGCATTTGTAGCAAAAGAATTACATCCAATGGATTTAAAATCTGGAACTGCAAAATATATTGATCAATTATTAGAACCTGTAAGACAACACTTTGAAAATGATCCTAAAGCAAAGGAACTATTAGAAAAAGTAAAATCTTACCAAGTTACTAAATAAGATTATTTTAGAATCTTTGATTCTAAAGCTTACAAATCAATGATTTGTATTGTTTTTATTTTTTATATTTAATTTATTTATCAAACAAAACGTGATATTATGAAAATCGGTATTTTAAGTGCAATGGATGAAGAAATCCAACCTTTCTTATCTCAGTTAGATAATTATTCAAAAGAAGAGTATGCAAATAATACTTTTTATTTATCAGAACATTCTAATCATAATTTAGTTATTGCAAATAGTAAAATCGGTAAAGTCTTTTCTTCAATGACAGCAACTTTAATGATTGAAAAATATGGTTGTGAAATGATTCTATTTACTGGTGTTGCTGGTGGAGTTAATCCTGATTTAGATATTGGTGATATAGTACTTGCAAATAAGTTATGTCAACATGATATGGATATTACTGCATTTGGACATCCAAATGGTCATTGTGCGGGATTTGGGATATATGCAACTCCAACTAAAGAATTATTAACACTTGCAAAAGAAACTGCTAATGAATTAAATCTTAAATTTATTGAAGGAACAATTGCAACTGGTGATCAATTTATCGCTGATTCAAAAAAGAAAGATTGGATTAAAAGTGAGTTTAATGCTGATGCAATTGAAATGGAAGGAGCGTCTGTTGCTGTTGTATGTCAGACTTTAGATATTCCATATTTAATTATTAGATCAATTAGCGATACTGCAAAAGAAGGTGCATTTATGGATTTTAATGAATTCTTAAAAGTATCTGCTGTAGAGAGTGCTAATTTCTTAAAATCTATTTTAAATAAATTATAATAGTAAATTATTTAAATAATTTTTTTATTCTTATTTTTACATGAAATTTATCAAAAAATTATCTTTCTTAAATAATTACTGGCATTTATTTTTAATGGTAATATTATTGTCATTATCTATGCTTTTTAAGGAAAAACATTTTTTTGTTAATTCGAATGTATATTATTCCGTTTACATATTCATAGTCATACTATTACATTTAATCATTATACCTTTATTATTAGTAAATTTATATAAAAAAATAAAATTAGTAATTATGAATAAATCATATTTTTCTAAAGAATCAATCATGGTCTATATTTTAATTGCATTAACAATATTATCTATTGTTAGTGTTTATAGTACTAAAACTTATGGTCGAATTCCTACTTTAGAGAGTTATTTAAGCATTTATGGACACGATTCAGGCGATATTAACTTTTTGCACCGTGATCCTAGATCAACATCATTTATATTTTATAATTTTTTAAATAAATTTATAAGTTTTAATTTTGATGTAATATTTCTAAAATTCATTACTACCATATATTCAATATTATTGATACCTTTAATATTTATTTTTTCAAATAAAATTTTAAAAAATAGCAATTATTCATTTTTGCTTTCTTTATTATTCATATTATCTAAATATGTGCGTATGAATTTTATTTCCTTTGAAGCAATGATTCCAGCATTTTTTTATTTATTACTAGGTTTGTATTTCTTTAAAAAATATTTAGATCAACAAAAAAAATATTATCTTTTTATGATGTTATTATCATTTTTACTATCCAATTTTTATAGAGAAGATTTATTTATGTTTGTTTTAATTATGAGTTTATTTTCTTTGGTATTTGTTAATATTAGAACTAAAAACAAAATTAAAATTATGCCAATAATATCATCGTATATATTGCTTAGTTTCTTTTTGTTTTTAAGAATGATGAGATTTATTTTTATATTTTCTAGAGGTGATTCTTTTAGATTTGGTAATGCTATATCATCTAATCAAACTTTCGTTGCTAAGCTTTTTGGAGTTTTAATAGAACAAAGTTATCATAATTTCATAATACAAAAAGATTTGATTAATTTAAATTTAATTTCATTTTTTGGATTAATTGCAATTCTTTTATTTTTATATTTTGGAATCAAATATTTATATATTTTATTTTCTAGTAAAAAACAATCATCTAGTATTTATGTTTTATATTCAATATTTATATTTTATATTCTATATTTATTTAATCAATTATTTTTATCTTCACAGGGGTTAAGATCTCCTTTAAAAAATACTTTTAATTTATATTTATTTGAATTAATAATTTGTTTCTATTTTATCTTAAAAATAAATATCCCTCAAAAAATCATTCTATTTATAATTTTCACAATAACTATATTTATGATATTTACAATACCTTATTATGATTTAACTTTAAATAGTTATTATGAAAATTATTATAATTATGAAATGGAATCATTTAGTAATTTGGAGTTAGATAAAAATTGTAAATTATTAAAAGTAAATATCCGTCAACCTAAAATAGATTATTATAAAGGATTTCAATTAAATTCTATATATTTGGAAAAAACAAATTATAATTTCAATAATGATGATTTAAACCATTATTTAGATGGAATTATTGAAGATAAATCATGTTATTATGTTTATGAAGATTATCACATATTAGATTCAAAACACGATCTTGATGGTCGCTATATTGTTGATTATTCAATAATTGAAACTTATTTTAACAATTGTTCTAGAAATGTAATTATTGAATTTAAACATAGCAATAAATTTACAAGCCCATTTGTTAGATTTGACTGTTAAAATATCTATTCATTTGATTTTTAATACATATTCAGCTATATATACTCTTAAAGTCCAAAATCTTTTTAAATAAAAGTTCTATTCAATAAATGTATGAGAAAGACTTATACAGAAGATCATATCAGAAAATTCATAACTGATGGTGTTGTTTCTTTTGAAAATGATGTTGACTTAAACGAATATGTTCAGCCAGGTAGTATTGATATCCCAGTTGGTAAAACTGCTTATTTAGTTAAGGATAAATTTATTCCATTTAATAATAATGTTGAATATGTAGTTGGTAGACAAACATTGCAAGAAATTTCATTAGAAGGCGATGGCGGTCTATTGTTAAAAGGTCAAACTTATTTAATTCCTTCTGTAGATATTGATCTTCCAGAAGATATGGAAATCACATTAAGTCCTAAAAGTTCAATTGGTAGAGTTGATTTACTTGTTAGAGCAATCTTTGATCATGTTGGTTATTATGATATGATTCCAGCTGGTGCAAAAGGTAGAGTATGGTTGGAAGTTACTCCTCAGTCTTTCAATATTAGATTAAAAGAAAATTTACCTGTTAATCAAATGAAGTTTTTCAAGGTTGGAGATTATTCTGATTTATGTTTAGAAGATGAACCTTTATTATATGATTTTAATGGTAAGTTAGTAAAGAGTCAAATTTATAATAGAGATAATTTAGTATTTGCACTAAATGTTCCTAAGAATGAAATTATTGGTTATGTGAGTAGACCAACTAATAATATTATTGATTTAAGTAAAGTTGGTGAATTAGAACCAGAAAAGTTTTTCACACCTATTTATGCATCACAAGTTGATACTCATGGTAAAATTACTTTAGAAAAAGATCATTTTTATATTTTATGTACTAAAGAATGTGTATCAATTCCAAACCATTATTCAGCAGAAATGATTCCTATTGCAAATATTCTAGGCGATTTAAGAGTTCATTATGCAGGTTTCTTTGATCCAGGATTTGGTTATAGACCTGATGGTGAAACTAATGGTAATGCTGGTGTACTCGAAATTAGACCCTATGAAACTTTAACTGTTTATGATGGTCAGCCAATTTGTTTGATGGAATTTTTTGAAAACATTGGAACTCCTAAAAAACTATATGGTTTTGCAGGAAACAATTATGGTATTCAAAAAGGACCAAGACTTTCAAAATATTTTAAAGTTAAAAAACAATAATAATTTTTATTTTTTTAATCTTAATTTTTATTCTTTTTCTAAAAAATAATTAAAGCTTAATTTCTACATATTTTTCATTTCACTGGACATTCATTTGTGAGCTATATAAAGGAATTAATATTTAGTAGTTTTATGATAAACACCTTGCTTGTTGTGGCAATTATTTCAATATTCATGGTCTTGTCTCGACAAAAATCTTAACACATACTGACTTATCTGAAGGAGACATCAATTGCCTTCCCGCCCTGATAATTTCCTTCAGATAAGTTTTTTTTATTTTTAATTAATATATTCACAATTACACTTTTTCCGGAAATGTTACGCTTTACATTGGATAAGGTATTTAAGGTTTAGAACAATAAAAATTAATATTATAATGGGGTGATATTATGAAAAAACTGATAGCGTTAGCTATATTATTTATGTTAAGTTTGAATATGGTATTTGCATATTCAACAGAAAAAATTGTAGGATTTACAGACAATAATGAACATTATTCAATTGGTCAATACCAATATCCACAAGGTATTTTTTTTGATGGTACTTATTGGTGGGTTGCTGCAGGTGATGACGATGGAGTAACTAAATATAATTATGACTTTACATATGCAGGGTTTCATAAATCTTTTAAATCTAAAGATGATATTGTAGTTGATATTTATCAAAAAGATGGGAATTGGTATGTTTTAGGTGGAAGAAATAATATTGTAATGGAATATGATTCAAATTGGAATCATGTAGCAGATTATAATGTATTACCAACATCTGGAATTAGAATTTCTGAAATAATTTATGTTAAGGATCACTGGTATATTTTAAGTTATTATGATGAAAAAGTTCATGAATTTAATAGTGATTTTACTGCAACAGGTGTGACATATGATTTAAGTTCATGTGGTTCCTTAATTATGGGTATGGATTATGATGGTTTTAATTGGTGGTTCTCAGCAGTTAATGAAGATAAGTTATGTAAATTCGATGACAATTTAAATTTCTTAAATCATGAACTTAATTTATTACCATTTGATGGTGCAGTGACAAGTGTTTACTTTAAATCAGATGTTAGCAAATTTTATTTATTAGAATCTGTATCTAAATCAGTTCATGTATTAGATGCAACAATGGATAAAACATGTCCTATTGATGATGCTGAAATTGTAATGAATTCAATTAATTTTAATCCAGGTACTATTTGTGAATTACCTAATGGTTTTTCTGTAGGTTCAAATAATGTTGAAATAAATTGTAATGGTGCTATTTTGAAAGGTGATAATGTCGTAAATTCTATTGGTGTAGAAACTACTAACTCTAATGTTGTTATTAAAAATTGTAATTTTGAAAATTATGATCTAGGTATAAAAATGCAAAATAATGATAATGGAGAATTAGTTAATAATAGTATTAAAGATTCTTTAAATATTATTGATATTATTACATCAAATAATATTTCAATTTCTGGAAACAGTATGATTTATACAAGTCTTAACATGGACAAAGAATTCTTTGTAACTAATACAGATATTTCAAGAGTTGCATTTTAAGTAATGCAATTATTTTTTTTATTTTTATTTTTATTTATTAGATAGTTATATAAACGATTAAACCTGAATTCTAATCATATGAAGATGTTCCCAATTATTATGGTTCTAATTGTTGCTTTTACAGTTTATGCTGCAACTCAAGAAGTAACTAAAGAAATTGTTCGTGAAGATACATGTAGAATTTCCAATGTGTTTGAGTGTCAAAAATTTTTAAGAGAAGGTAATGTTGTAAGTTTTACAGTTAGAAATAGAAATGATAATTTAGTTGTAAGTGGCCAAAAAATGAAGGATGAGGAAGGTGTTACTTGTACTCCCCTTAAAAAGAATGGATTTGTTATCAGAGCAGGAAAAATTGAAACTTTCGAGTTTGAATGTAGCGACACTGATATGTCATCTAATAAAAAATTCATGCCTGAAATAAAATACTATTTAGGTACTGAAGGACCTGGAACTGCAGTAACTCATCAAGGATTAATCGCGTTCGTAGAATAAAATTAAAAAAATGTAACACGCAATTAAGCGTGTTGCATATTAGTATTATTTTTGTCAACAACATAAATGAAAATAAACTTCTCATCAGTTTCAATTTTTTGACAATTTACAGGACATTGTAAATCAATATCTTTTCTTAAATTTCTTGGAATTAAGAAATACTTAGTTACTGAATTTTTACCTCTTGAGGAAATATTAGTTTTATACTCTGCAACTTTTTCAGTAAATAAATGGATATCATCATAATGACCATTTAGAATAGTTGCTTCTTCTGCATCAACTTCAATTTCGAACAGGATACCTGCTTCATTTCTTTTCGAACTTACTATTTTACCCATTTTTACCAATCTTTGTATTTTTTTTTAAATTTAGGATAAATAATATATTAAATCGTAAGCATTATATACTTAATCTATATATTATATACATAATATACATTTTATTTGTATTTTTTAAAGAAAATGAGACGAAAAGTAATTTCACACGGACCAAGCAGTTTATGTATTTCACTACCATCAGCATGGGTTAAGAAGAATTATGTTGAGAAAGGTGCTGAAATTGAAGTAATGGAGCATGAAAACAAGTTAGTAGTAGAAAGTACTAATAATGTTGAAACTTTGAAAAGTACTGAGATTACATTTTCTAATTTGGATTTTGAAACTCAAAAAGAACTAATTATTTCACTACATAAGAAAGGTTATGATGAAATCAAGATTTTTCAAAATGATCATGAAATAATTAAAAAAATTCATAAATTCTTGAATGAAAGTCATTTAGGTTATG
>PPCM01000496.1_pt1 | contig 33585 bp, 24 predicted proteins | sample 1555541 | NCBI WGS metagenome assembly PPCM01 (sample SAMN05284479, study PRJNA326546) | Marine sediment metagenome, whole genome shotgun sequencing project. | isolation source: marine sediment | place: Germany: Wadden Sea | collected 2012-09-05
AGCGAAAGGAGGACATGCCCGCCATCATCGAGTTCCTCCTGGGCCGCCTGGGAAAGGGCGGCGCCTACCGGGTTTCCCGCAAAGCCATGGCCTGCCTTCTCTCCTACGACTGGCCCGGCAACGTAAGGGAGCTCCAGAACGTGATCGAGCGGGGCATCATCCTTTCGGAAAACAACGTCATCACCGAGCGATCCCTTCCCATGGAGCTCGCGAACCTCTCCGGTGAAAACCTCTCGGAAACCCCCTTTCTCCCCCTCAAGGAGGTGGAAAAGAGCCACATCCTGAAGGTTCTGCGCTATGCCGGGAACAACCGCCAGAAAACCTCGGAGATCCTCGGGATCGGCCGGAAAACCCTGTACCGGAAACTGGCCGACATGGATCTTTCGGACACCTTCTGATTTTCGGGCCCGCCGTCACCGGCCCACACGGATCTGTCGAATATCTTCCGGTTTACCGCCCGGGAACCGATCGGCCCACACGGATCTTTCGGATACCTTTCCATACTTCACCGATCCGCCCCTTCCCGCTCTCCCCGGAACCGGGGAATCAACACGCCATATAAACGTCTCTTCCCGGATGCCCTTGGAACACCTTTCAAATACCACGAAGGCTCCCTCCGGATATGCGCCCGTTACCCGGCAAGGCCCCTGCAAACGGGGCCGCGAGGCACGAATCACGGGCGACAAGAACTTAAGGGGCCTGTTTTTTTCATTTTAATATCTTCATGCTTTCCAGACAGGGTCTAAACTGATATACAACGATATTTGGGAATAGACTCCCAAAAAAACAAACAGACCGTATACGCAACCTGACAATTCGTCGGTTTAGGTAATGTCCGAGAGGCGGCCGCATACATCATCGGCGGTTTTCCGGTACCCTCCCGGAGCTTATTTTTTAGCCCGCGATCAGGTTGGAATATATAGAAAGAGATGGGCCGATCCATGGAACCTGGAAATATTGTCGAGTATATCGATCAACAGAAAATTATCTGCGCCGTTGTAACGGATATGAAGAAACAGCGGCTCAGGCTCCTGACCGAGACAAATCGCGAAGTCAACCTCTCGGCCGGGCGTCTCACCCACGGTTCACGCCAGGGCCTCGACCTGTCCATGGGAAGGGACAGCATCGTAACCGCGTTAAGAGAAACGGCCGGTGTCCGGTGCGCCCTGCGGGACAAAATAGACCTCAAGGAGCTGTGGGAGCTTCTCAACGAGGAGGCGGAGTGGATCGACATCAAGACCATGGCCGAGTACTGCTTCGCCGAGCCCCTCACCGGGGACCACGAGTCCGCGATCGTCAGGGCCTTTTTCGAAAACAGACTCTACTTCAAGTTCAACCACGACAAGTTCCTTCCCAACACCCCCAAACAGGTGGAACTCTCCATTGCCCAGGCAAAGGAGGCCGAAAGAAGGGCCCGGCTTATCGAGGACGGGGCCGACTGGGTCAAGAAGGTCCTGACCGCCAAGAATCCCAAAGCGACCGATGAAAACCGGGAGGTCGTCAAGATCCTCAAGGACTGCTACCTCTTTGAAAAGGAGAGCCGGCATTTCGCCATGGGCAAGCAGATTCTTGAAAAGGCGGGGCTTTCCATGGGGGACAAGGTTTTCGATCTCCTCGTGAAACTGGGGGAATGGGATGAGCACGAGAACCTTCTGCTCCACCGCCACGAGATCGACAACCGCTTCTCGACCGGGATCATGGATCAGACGGCGCGCCTCGTCACGACCCCGGAGGGTTTTTCAGCCGAAACCGAGAGAAGGGACCTCACCTATCTCCCCCTGATCACCATCGACGGCCAGTCCACCCGGGATTACGACGACGCCCTGTCCATCGAAAAGGTGGGAGACCGCTACATCCTCGGCGTCCATATCATCGATGTGGCGCACTTCATCAAGAAGCAGGACCCCATCGACAGGGAGGCGCTGTTCAGGGCCAGCACCATCTACATGCCCGACGACAAGATTCCCATGCTCCCGGCCCAGCTCTCGGAGGATCTTTGCAGCCTCAAGGCTGGGGAGCTTCGGCCCGGCATCAGCATCCTGGTGACCCTCACGCGCCTCTTCGAGGTGGTGGAGTACGAGATCGTTCCCAGCACCATCCGGGTCCAGCGCCAGATGAGCTATACCGAGGTCAACAAGATCGTCGCGACCGACGAGGAGCTGAACACCCTCTACCGCATCGGAAAGAATTTCCGGGAAAAGAGACTCGACAAGGGGGCCGTGCAGATCACCCTGCCCGAGGTAAACGTCTGGCTCGACGAGTCGGGCGAGATCACCGTCACCAAGGTGGACCGGGAGAGCCCTTCGCGCATGTTCGTTGCCGAGCTCATGATCATGGCCAACTGGATGATGGCAAGGTTCCTCCGGGACAACAACCTTCCGGCCATCTTCAGGTCCCAGCCCGAGCCCAAGTCCCGCATGTTCAAGGGGCTGGAGGATTCCCTGTTTCTCAACTGCATCCAGCGAAAGCACCTCAACAGGGCGGTCCTGGGCCATGAAGCGGAACACCACTCCGGCCTGGGGCTGGATGCCTACGTCACGGCCACCTCCCCCATCAGAAAGTACTTCGACCTGATCACCCAGCGGCAGATCAGATCCGTCCTGGGGCTCGAGACGCCCTACAGCGACGAGGAGATCCGGGAGATGTTCCATCTCCTGGAGCAACCCATGAGCAACGTGGGAAGGATCCAGTACATGCGAAGGCGTTACTGGCTCCTCAAATACCTCGAGGCAAGGCGCGGAGAACGGGAGGAAGCCCTGGTACTGGACAAACGAAGGGACGCCTACATGGTGATGCTCAAGGAGTACATGCTCGAATGCAAGCTGCCGGCGGGGGGGTTGAACCTCAAGCCCAACGACCTGGTACAGGTGGTGATCCAGCATGCGGACGCCAGGAAGGACCTGATCTCCATCTTCATGGGATAAGCCCCTTTTCCGGCCCATAAGCGATCCGAAACCAATTTGAAACCCGCTCCCCGATACCCGGGGGATGCGGGTTTTTTTGTTAATTGATCTTCAAGGTGGCTTGATTGTTCGATTCGCACGGGATCGACATTATTGACACAAAGGGGAAAAAGAGGGAGGGAGCAGAAATGAAACCGCGACAACGGAATAACGAAACCCGCTCCTCCGGACGGGGAAGCGGGTTCTGTTTGATCTCAAAAAGGACTTTGAACGGGATTTCAGCAAAATTCAGAGGCATGACCGCGAACGGAAAATGCCTTCGCCGTTAATGCTTGAAGCTTCTCTGCCCCGTATAGACCATCGTGGCGCCGTTTTCGTTGCAGGCCTCGATGGACTGGTAGTCGTTCATGGAGCCGCCGGGCTGAACAACGGATTTCACACCCTGGGCAAGTCCCACATCGATACCGTCCCTGAACGGGAAGAACGCGTCACTCACCATGGTGGAACCGATAAGGCCGCCCTTCTCCGCCTCGACCCGTTTATCGATCTCGGCTTTTTTGTCCGCATCCCCAAGGTCGTTGTAGCTCACGCCGTTGGCCTCGAAGCAGTAGCGATCGGCAAGCTTTCTGTAAGCCTTGTCCACGGCGATCTCCGCCACACCGACCCTGTCCTGCTCTCCGGTGCCGATGCCCACGGTCACCCCGTCCTTTACGTAGATCACCGAGTTGGAGGTGATGCCGGCTTCCACGAACCATCCGAAGAGCATGTCGTCGTACTCTTTTGCCGTGGGTTCGCGGTCCACCTTATAGGTTTTCCCCTTGTACTCGCTCGAAGCAACGCTGAGGTCCGCGGTGGTCCTTGCCGTGGGGGAGAAGGAAGTCTGGGCGATGATGCCCCCGTCGATCAGGCTCTTGAAGTCCACGGTCCTCTTGCCCACGAAGCTGTTGAGGCGATCGATATTGGCGATCTTGATCACCCTGAGGTTCTTCTTCCTGGCCAGGATGTCCAGCACCCCGTCCTCGAAATCGGGGGCCACCACCACCTCGGCATACTGGGCGGCGACAGCCTCGGCGGTGGCCTTGTCAAGGGCCCTGTTCACGGCGATGCAGCCGCCGAAGGCCGCGATCCGGTCGGCCATGTAGGCCTTTGCATAGGCATCTTCGAGGCTGTCGGCATTGGCAACGCCGCAGGGGTTGTTGTGCTTGACGATGACCACGGTGGGCTTATCCGTGAGGTATCGGAGGATGTTCAGGGAGTTGTCGGCATCGGTGAGGTTGGTCTTGCCGGGGTGCTTTCCGGACTGAAGCAGCTCCACATCCGATGCAAGATACTGACCCGGCTGGATGGTTTCGAGCTCTCCCAGCACCAGGTTGCCGTTCACCAGGCGGTAAAGGGCCGCCTCCTGACCGGGGTTCTCTCCGTAGCGGAGCCCCTTCTGCACGTTGTCGATGGTCCATGCGACCTTCTCGTAATAGAGGGTCTGACGCTTGTCGCCGTCCACGAAGCTCACCTCCATGGCGGGGGTGAAGTTGTCGTCCATGATTGTCTTGTACATCTTCTTCAGGTCTTCAGCCATTTTTCGTCTCCTAATTATAGCAGCCCGCTACCTCGTCAAAAGCCCGGGCGGCAAGGTAATCCGCGATTGTTCTGTCGTAAACGGCCGTGTGGTCAAAGGCCTTTGTCGCAAGCTTGTAGCGCAGTTCAAGGGAGACCTCTCCTCCGGTCTCCTTCATGCCGTCGATGATCGCCTGATAATCGCCGGGATCCACAACGGACGACACCCGGATAAAGTTCTTTGCCGAAGCACGGATCATGGTGGGACCGCCGATATCGATATTGCCCCTGGCGTTTTCCACCGTGACGCCCTCCTTTGCGATGGTATCGGCAAAGGGGTAGAGGTTCACCACCACCATGTCGATGGCTACGGCCTCGGTTCTCGCGAGATCGGCCTGATGGGCTTCATTATAGGTTTCGGTGAGAAGGCCCAGGTAGATCTTGAAATCCAGGGTCTTGACCAGTCCGCCCTGGGTCTCGGGTTGTCCCGTGTAATCGGAAACGGCGATCAGGTTCTTTTCGGCGCCGTCGCCCAGGATCTCCTTGATCTTTGAGTAGGTACCGCCGGTGGAGTAGATCTCGATGTCCGGATTCACCTTAACGAGCTGGGGAATAAAATCGTCCAGCCCCGTTTTATCGGAAACGCTCAGGAGTACCCGGCTTACTTTTACCTTTTCATCAATTTTATCAACAACGTTCATGGCCATAGTATTATTGTATCATTTACCGAAGAGGCCGCCTGCCCCGAAACTCCGAGGTCCCGCCGGCCGTTCATTCGTGATCCACGCCTTCCCGTCGGGACTTAGTTCCCATTTAAAAGCCCCGGCTTGAATCATGATTTTCCAGGTAAACGATATCCCTCCTCCTTTGGTGTTGGATAATTTATTGTCAATCTTATTGCTTATCTCATCTTGCCCCTTTTAGTCAAGATAGTAATTGCCGTCCAACCGCCGAGCCCCCGTCAAACGCCCGCACTTCCCCCGCCCGGTTTTTGATACGAGAACATAAAAAAACAACCGCTCAAGATTGTATTCAATAGACCAACCTCCAAAAGTTGTTTGTCGGAGTGCCGCATCTCCAACACCCCCGTTTTTCTTAGCCCTCCTCAATAGGCATTCTATTGGGAACCCCGCCTTTCAAACACCATCCCGGTGGGACAAAACACGTCACACAGGATGGTTGTTGTTTCATGGGTTGACGGTTTCCTGCCCAGCATGGATATTCCCGGGAAACCTGAATGCACTTATGCCGCCCCTTATAATTTTCATTTCCCGCCTGACCATCCATTACGTCGCGCTTCAACTCACCCCAAAATAGAGTCACGGACCGTTCATCGCATTTGGTACAAAATGGCCGATGGATCACATGGCGTAAAGGGGCCTTGCCCAAATTAGTGGAAATGGTCGTCCGGTTGGTATAAAATGGACCCGTGGAATTTGTAGTGGGTTGCGATCTCGTTTTTTACCATGGAAAAGGAGGTAAGCTATGTTCGTCGGAAGCGTCATGCGCACGGAACTTGTAACCGTTGGGCCGGGTACCACCGTAATAAACGCCATGGAGATCCTCAAGGAGAAAAAGATCGGCCACCTTCTTGTGGTGGACGAAGGCGAAAAGCTCGTCGGCATTGTATCGGACAGGGATCTCAAGCAGCACTGGGCATCTCCGGCAACCACCCTCAGTACCCACGAGTTAAACTATGTCCTCGACAAGTTGACCGTCGAGATGATCATGATCCGCAAGATGATCACCATCGATGCCGGTACCACCATCGAGCGGGCCGCCGCAATCATGCAGGAGAACCGGATCAGCGCCCTTCCGGTGATGGAAAACGAGGCCCTTGCCGGGATCATCACCACCTACGACGTGCTGGGCGTGCTCCTGGACGGAATCGGCGTGAGCGGCGATTCCGTCCGCCTCACGATCCTTGCGGACAACCGCATCGGATTCCTCGCGGAGATGTCCCAGATCCTCAAGGAGCAGGGCGTCAACATCCAGAGCCTCTTTACCTGGCCCCAGAAAAAACAGCCCGGCGTGTACAACCTGGTGATACGGGTATCCGCCATTGAAGGGGATAAGGCGATCACCACCTTGCGGGAGAAAGGATTCAAGGTCCTGACCCAGTACGTCGAGGACATCACCCCCTATCTTCCCTGATCCTTCGCCCAATCCCGGACCGGGAAACGCCCCTTGCTTCCCGGTCCCATCCCTTTCACCGAATAACCTTCAGTCCAATCGTTGCCCCCCAACGACTCCACCGGACGCACAACAAATCGCATTCCCCAAAGATACAAACACTTCAAACCGTAATTACATGGGGATTCCCATACCGCAACGGTCCCGCATCAAAAACTTGACCGGCCGGGGGGTATCGGATAAGTAATGTCCATCCATAATCCCGGGAGCCGTGGCCGGAGGTATCGGAAGTCGGGATTCGAGCAAACGCAAAACACCTTATATCGTTCTGTTTTCAGGGGCTTTCAAAACAAACTCCCCGGCGCCTTCCACCTTCTCGCGGTTCACTCAGGCCCGGGCAGGCCGATCCCATGGGTATTTTTGTATTTATTACCGTTCACCAGAGTGATCCGTCCGGCGGATTCATCTCATTTCATACAGGACCCGAGGCATAATGAAAGTTATCAAAATCGGAGGCGGCTGCCTCAACGGCAACCCCACCATAGCGGAAATCCTCGACCTCATCGGAAAACGGGGTCACGGCAACATATTCGTGGTATCGGCACTATACGGCGTAACGGATCTCCTGACCCACGGCATGGACTGCGCCCTCGCGGACGAGGACAACATTCCCGACCTTATCAACGATATCCGGGAGCTCCATATCGCCGCCGCGCATTTTCTCATTTCAGACAGAAACCAGATCGAAAAATTCTCCTTTGAGCTCAGCCGCATCATGGACAGGCTCGAACGCTATTTTTACGGGCTGAACTTCACCCGGGAGCTCACCCCCAGGATGAAGGATATGATCACCAGCTTTGGAGAGCGTTTCTCGGCGATCCTTCTCACATGGGTGCTCAGGTCAAAGGGCCTCGAGGCATGCTACCGGATGCCCGAGAATATCGGCATCGTCACCGACGGCAAGTACGGCGACGCCACCGCGAACTTTCAGCTCACCGGCGTGAACCTCAAGAAACACCTCACCCCCCTGGTGGAGGAGAACCGGATCATCTTTGTCCCGGGGTTCTACGGCGTGAGCGAGGAGGGCGAGATCACCACATTCGGCAGGGGGGGCAGCGATTACTCGGCCGCGGTGGTGGCGGGCGGCATGAAGGCCGATATCCTCGAGGTCTGGAAGGACGTGGACGGCTATATGAGCGCGGACCCCAGGTTCGTTCCCTCGGCAAAGCTCATCCCCAAGCTCTCCTACGAGGAGGCGGCCGAGCTCTCCTATTTCGGCGCTACCATCCTCCATCCCAGAACCGTGGAACCCCTGAGGAAGGTGGGGATCGACATCGCCATCAAGAACACGGTTGACCCCGACGCCCAGGGAAGCCTGATCACGGCCCGGAGCCCGGTCACCGGAAACGTCATCAAGAGCGTCACCTACAACACCGACATCGGCATCATCAAGGTATACGCGGCGGGCGTGGGCACCCGGCCGGGAATTCTCGGAGAGGTGGCGACCCAGCTCTCGGGAGCCGGCATCAACATCAAGGCAACGGTCACCTCCCAGACCTGCATCAGCCTCCTTCTGGCAAGGGAGGACATGGAGAGGAGCTACAGGGCCCTGGAAGCCATCAAGCCCCGCCCCTACCGGGAACTGGAGCAGGTCGTGGACGTGGCGCTTCTCTCCATCGTGGGCGAGGGGCTCTTCCACGGCAAGGGGATCGCCGCCCGGTGCTTCGCTGCCATCGCGGACGAGGTGAACGTGGAGATGATCTCCTTCGGCCCCTCGAAGGTGGCCATGTACTTTCTCATGCAGCAGAAGGAACTGAACACCGCCGTGGCATTGATTCACAAGACCTTCTTTCCCGAGGACGATGCTTGACAACATGGAATAATTCGGCGGCGGGATATTTGACCTCAGCGGCGACTCAACGCTTCTTTCATGAGCAGTCACGTTGCTTTTCGTGCCCTTGGCCAGACGTTTTGGGAGCCGTGTAAAAAACCGATATGCGCGCGGGAACCATCACGGCACCATGTTGAGGCCGCTGCCGGGATCAGGAACACCATATGGTAATGCGTGAGGTACCCCGACGTATTGGTAACGCGAAAAGCCGGCGGCTGATTATTCACGGTCACTGATTATTTTATCCTTTTGGATATTCGGCCTTTCCCCGGGGGCAGCGGTTTCCATGGAACCCCATCCATCTCCCCGCTAAAGGCCCGTGTCAACCGTTGACGTTGCATTCTTCACCATGCGCCCCCATGTGGGCGTGAAACTGTTTTTCGCGAATTATCCGGGCCGGGCCCATTCGCTGAGTCGGGAGCAAATTGAAAACACTGATCATCACGGAAAAACCGTCCGTTGCAAGGGATTTCGCCAAGGCCCTGAAGGTGGGCACCAAGCACGACGGATACCTGGAGAGCCCGGAATACGTTGTCACCTGGGCCCTCGGGCACCTGGTGGAGCTGTTCGAGCCCCAGGACTACGACTCCCGGCTCAAGAGCTGGCGCCTGGAACTCCTGCCCGTGATTCCCGAGGCATTTAATTACAAGCCCATCCGCAAGACCGCAAAACAGCTGAAAATCATCGCAAAACTCCTCGGCCTCCCCTCCGTGGGAAGGGTGGTGATCGCCACCGATGCCGGCCGTGAGGGGGAGGTGATCGCCCGCACCATCCTCGAGACGGTTCCCCCAAAGCGCCCCATGCCCCCCCTGTTCCGGTTCTGGACCAGCCAGGCCCTTACCCCGCAGGTGGTGCGGGACGGTATGGCCCGCCTCTCTCCCGCCCATATGTACGACAGGCTCTGGCGGGCGGGGCAAGCCAGGCAGATCGCCGACTGGCTCGTTGGCATGAACGGCTCCAGGGTGGCCACCCTCAAGATGAACGACCTCTTTAGCATCGGAAGGGTCCAGACCGCCGTGCTGGCCCTTCTCGTGGAGCGGTTCAAGGCGCGCAAGGAGTTCAAGCCGGAGCCCTACTGGCTGCTCTCGGCCCGTTTTGCGGGTGATAAGGGGGTGTGGTGGGGATCGTGGTTCAAGGAGAAGGAGACCCGCTTCACGGAAAAGGAGAAGGCCCTTTCCGTTCTCTCGGCCGTGGAGAACATGGAGGCGGAGGTGCTCTCCGTAAAGAAGACCCGGAAGAAAACACCGCCCCCCCTGCTCTACTCCCTCACCGATCTCCAGCAGGATGCAAACCGCAGGTATCATTTCTCGGCAAAGAGAACCCTCGATATTGCCCAGGGGCTCTACGAGAGAAAAAAATGCCTATCCTATCCCCGTACCGATTCAAAGGTACTGGGAAGCAAGAACGTCTCCATGGTGTCGGGCATCGTCGATAAGTTCCAGCAGGTTTACGGGAAGACATTTTCCGGAATCGACAGGGGCTTGATCAGCGCCGGCAATAGAAGGGTCTTCAACGACGCCAAGCTCACGGATCATCATGCCCTGATCCCCCTTGCCCCCCTGCCCCAGAACGCCAACCCCGATGAAACCCGGATCTATCACCTGGTCCTGAACCGGTTCGCGGCGGCATTTTACCCCGACTTCGAGTATGAACAGACGGAGATCATAACCCTGGCGGCAAGGGAGGTCACCTTTCGCACCAGGGGCAAGATCACCCTCAAGGAGGGGTGGAAGGCGGTTTATGCCTCCGAGGCAAAGTCGAAAAAAAAGGCCCAGGAGGGAGAGGAGGAGGAGAACCTTCCCCCCCTTGAAAAGGGCGATGGGGGAAGGGTACAGGAGACTAAGCTCGCGGAAAAGATGACCCAGCCTCCGCCCGAGTACAACGAAGCCCTTCTCCTCAAGGATATGACCAACCCGGGGAGGTATGTCTCGGAAAACGACCTGAAGAAGATCTTCAGGGGGGACGTGGGCCTTGGGACCCAGGCCACCCGCGCCCAGATCATCGAGACCCTGCTCTCAAGGGAGTATATCACCCGGGAGAAGAAACACCTGATCCCCCTGGAAAAGGGGATCGTCCTCATCGACACCCTGGCCGGCTTCAAGACGGCAAAGATCCTTGCATCCCCCGAGGAAACGGCCCGCTGGGAGATGAAGCTCGAGGAGATCGCCATGGGAAAGGAGGGGGACGAAAAGTTTATCGACAAGATCAAAACCTTTGTACGGACCATTGTCGACGAGTTCAAAGGTGCTCAACTGAAAGCTTTTTCCGGCGACTCGGAAAAACCCCTCGGACGATGCCCCGCCTGCGGGAAGAATATCATGGAGGGCAGGAAGGCATACGGGTGCGAAGGCTTTCGCAATGAGGAAAACGGGTGCAGTTTTGCCATCTGGAAGAGAATCGCCGGAAAGAGAATATCCCGGACAATCGCCCTGGAACTTCTCCAAAAGGGCCGCACGGGGATCATCAAGGGATTTATATCGAAAAAGAAGAAGAAGTTCTCGGCATGCCTGGTGCTCAGGAGGGAGCAGGGGAAACTGGGTGTGGGATTTGAATTTCCCGGTTCCTTTTCAAAGGGCAAGGGGAGCGGTAAAAGCGCCGCGACTTCCAATCCGGCCGGGAACGCCAGAGGGGGACGGGGAAACTGCAGGCAGGTTCCCGCCGGCGGATATTCGCCCCCCGATGGTTTTAATCTCCCTCCATCCGGGCATTCAGGCCCGGACGGTTTTAACGCTCCTGCTTCCGGATATTCAGGCCCGGACGATTTTTACGTTTCTGCTTCCGGACATGCCGGCCCGGGTAATTATAACAACGCCCCTGCTCGCGATACAGACCGCAGTTCGGCCTCCCCCCGGCCGGTTCATCCGCCCGTGCGGGGCCACGCCGGCGGCGCATTGAACAGGGGTCCTTCTCCTGACAGGATGCCCCCCACCTCCGCCGCGCCATCCAGGGAAAGAACGCAGATGCAGGGCAGAACCTCCGGCAGTGCTTTAGATCGCGGACCTTCCGGGGCCACCGGTACCGTCCCGTCCGGAGATGCCGGACTCCACAGGCTTGGGAGCTGCCCTGTTTGCGGAGGAAAGATCATCGAGGGAAAAAGGGGATACGGCTGTTCCAACTGGCCCGCACGGGCGGGCGCCTGCAAATTCGTCATCTGGAAAATCCTCCTGGAGAAAAAACTCACCGAAGACAATATCCGCACCCTTGTTTCGGGTAAAACCACCCGCAGCTATGTCTTCAAGGAGCCTTCGGGAAGCAAGTTCCGGGCAAAGCTGAAACTCGAAAGGAATCCTTCGAGCGGTGCCTGGGAACCCGTATTCATGGACAGAAAACCGTACTGATGCCTTCCGACCGATCCGATAAGCGGGTGGAAGCGGAGCGAATTTCCACGGGGGGACCGGGGACCGCAGTCCCGGATAAAGGGATAATTTGATTTCGATTCTCATTTGAGATATTTGTTGGTGAGCGAGCGGGGCGGCGGCAGGCGCCGGAGGATGAGCAACCCGACATCCGGAACAAGCATATCGATACCCTGAAATACGTAACGCCCCGGACAACGACGTCCGGCGGATGACCTTTCCCTGAAAACCGGTTCGGAAAGGAACGGGTTCGCGATCGAACAGAAAGAGGTGCATATGACAAAGGTAAACGACGACATTATTAAAAACGAAGTTGCGGCCCTAAATATCGGCAGCCAGGTAAGGCAACTTCGTAAACAGCGCGGTTTCACGCTTCAGGAGGTGGCCGACATGACGGGTTTGTCCAAGCCCCTGCTCTCCCAACTGGAGAACAACGTCACCGCGCCGCCCATCGCAACCCTGATCAAGGTCTCCATGGCCCTGGGGGTGAAGATCGGTCACTTCTTCCAGGATGCCTCCCTGGACAGCCGGGTGGTGGTGGTCCGCAAGGAGGACCGCCACGACGTCACGCGCCTCTCCCACCGGAACCGGTACGCGGAAACGGGTTATCGCTACGAATCCCTGGCCTACCCCATGGTGAACAAGCAGATGGAACCGTTTATCGTCGAGATCGATCCCTGCGGGGAGAAGGAGATCAACTACAACAACCACCAGGGAGAGGAGTTTATCTTTATCCTCGAGGGCACGCTGGAGTTCAGAAACGCGAGCCTCACCGTTTCCCTGAACGAGGGCGACAGCATCTATTTCGACGCCGGGGTTCCCCACGGCCTCAGGGGCCTGGGGGGCGTATCGAAGATCCTTGCGGTGATCTATGTTAAAAGATGACCTCCGTTCGAGCCCGGTATTTTCACACCGCCGCCCGCCTTCTCCCGTTCCTTCCGGCCGCCCCGCGATGTTTCAGGGTTCCGGAAGGAACCGTATCCACGCCAAACAGGATGACCGGTTTCAAGCAGGCCCATTTGCCTCCCCCGTCAAAAGCCCCCCTGCCGTTCATCTTGGCCCATTTTAGACATACATATTCCGGCTTTATCATCACTAGCCAAGTTGAATAATTTGCCGTCTAGCATTGAGACGCCCCCACGCACACGAATATCGGAATACGTAAGGTAAACGGTATTGCAGGGTTGTGCCAAAACGGATTTTCAAGACCCCGCACCTAATTCCCCATCCTTCGGGGAAAGCTCGGCCCCTTGAATTGATCAACAGTTTGAAATTCCCGGAATAAGCAACAGAGCTCCGATCCGTGTTAAAGGGCAGGCATTCCGGGCGGGATTATGCTATATTAGCAAAAAGGACGGCCGGCGTTTTTCAAATCAGCGGCAACCGCCGCGCGGGGTGAAACCAACTGTTTACCCCTTGTCTTACGAGAGACTTTTTTAATGGACCTTCAACAACGGGGAGGAAGCTATGGAAGTCTTTTCAGCCATGGGCGAACGCGATCATGAAGAGGTGGTATTTATCAATCATCCGCCTTCCGGTTTAAAGGCGATCATCGGCATCCACAACACCGAGCTGGGACCCGCGTTGGGAGGAACAAGGATGTGGCCGTACGCTTCCGAGGCCGAGGCCCTGGAGGATGTCCTGCGCCTCTCCCGGGGCATGACCTACAAGGCCGCCGCGGCAGGCCTCAACCTGGGCGGAGGAAAAGCCGTCATCATCGGCAATCCCAAGACCGACAAGAGTGAAACCATGTTCCGGGCCTTCGGACGCTTTATCCAGGGCCTTGGTGGAAGGTATATCACGGCCGAGGACGTGGGCGTATCGGTCCGGGACATGAACTGGATCCGCATGGAAACCGAGTTTGTCACGGGCATCGACGAGACCCTCGGCGGCAGCGGTGATCCCTCTCCCGTCACCGCCCTGGGCGTATTTCACGGCATTAAGGCCTGTGCGTTGAAGACCTGGGGCTCGGAATCCCTCAAGGGAAAAACCGTGGCCGTTCAGGGCCTCGGGCATGTGGGGCAATACCTTGTGGATCATCTTTCAAAGGCCGGCGCAAAGCTGATCGTAACGGATATCGACCCGGAACAGGTGGATCAAGTTGTTTCCAAATTCAACGCCGTTCCCGTTTCACCGGAGGCCATTTACTCGGTGGACGCGGATATTTTCTGTCCCTGCGCCCTCGGCGGGGTGGTGAACGACGACACCCTTTCCGAATTCAGCTTCCAAATCATCGCCGGCGGCGCCAACAACCAGTTGAAGAATGAGGAGAAGCACGGTGAACTGCTCCGTAAAAAGGGCATTCTCTATGCACCGGACTATGTGATCAACGCGGGGGGACTGATCAGCGTTGCCAACGAGTTCAGGGGTCATCACCACAAGCGAGCCATGATTCAGGCAAGGGGCATTTACGACACCCTCCTTTCCATCTTCGACATCGCGGAAAGGGAAAATATTTCAAACCATATGGCCTCCAACCGACTGGCGGAAAAGCGGATCCGGGAGCTCAGTGAAAACCGGAGAATTTACACGCGCTGAAAGGGGCTTATCGGTGGGGCGCCGTCATTTCCATGCTCTGCGGGGGAGCCGAACCGTATAGCCTCATACCACGCTTAAAATAAAGATCCGGGTGCCCGCGGCGGCAATCGGTCGGGGCTTTATCCTCATATGCTTATTCCGTCCAAGGTGATCCGCCATGACCATATCCGCCTGAACGGGAGGAAAGGGACCCACCGGCCAAAAGCCTCGAGCGACTCCCGCCGCGACTTTTTTGCTCCCCCGCTTTCCCGGGATAATCGGAATCCGCGCTGGTTTATTATGCTCACATCACGAAACAATCGCCCACGGGTACAGCTTACGGCAGGGTCACGATGAGTTCACCAAAAGAGATGAAATGCCCCAAATGCGCCTTCCCACAACACTCCGACAGTTCGGAATGCATGAGATGCGGCGTCATATTTTCCAGAATCAAGGATGAGGCAACCACACGGATACTGCTCTCGTGCACCATTCCACGCGAGAAAAAGAACCTTTTCCAAATCCTACTGAGCCCCCTTGCGGCCGCGAAAAAATACGGTGATCACATCCACGCCGCAATCCTTGGCCTGATATGGAATGAATTGATCAGGGGAGAAACCGAATACGGACAATCGGCACACCTTGCCGCGTTTATCGTCGTCTCGGCCGTATCCCTTCTGCTGTATCGCTTCGGCCGGTATCAGGATCTCCTGATCTTCGGCCTGCTCGTAATTTTCTGCCTTGATTACCATGCGACCCGGTACAAGTTCAGGAATCGAAAGGGGGGTGAAAAACTCACCCTCGTGAAGAGGGAAAACAGCGTTCTGGAATTGACTAACTCCGGGATGGACAAGGGCGACAGTTTTCGACTGGAACTGACTGAAACGGAAATCGATTATATTCTTTTTTCCACCGTGGATCATGTTTGGGGGGCTTTTGCCCACACCGTTGCCAGGGGCTGGCAGATTCGCCTGGTATTGAAAACAGGTGTCCGGGTCGTGGTATATGAAAGCATCGACCTCAACCGGGCGCTTGTCCAGAGTCGATCACTGGCCCGGGAATTAAAGGCCCCTCTCAGGATCGACGGCAACGAAAAAACCTCCGGACACCCCGCCGAATCCCCCCATGGAAAGCCCAATGAAAACGAGGCCCCGATCGATGGTATTTCGATCCACGTAAGCAAGGACAAAACAACGATAGAAAAAAAAACGGGACTTAAAAGCTGCCTGCCGCTTTTCGGCAGCATACTGGAATTATCCGGTTTTTTCCTGTTTCTGCTGATAATGACGGGCATTTTTACTAAATTCGGAATGCTTTTATCGTTTTTAATCGGCCCCCACATGGGCCTTGAGCTCCCTTACATCCAACTTGATTTGAGCTTCCGGGGAATGCTCGGCATTTTCATTCCGGAGTTTGAACCGACAACCCTTCTGGAATATTCCCTTGCCGTCGGCATTATCCTCTATAGGATTCGAATATTTCTTACTCCTGTTTCCATCACCATCGACTCGCAAAAAACAGACGTCACGGTTGGGAACCGGCTGCAAGGCAGACTGAAAACGGAGAGCCTTGCCCTCCCCCTCCTGCTTGAAGAACCACGGCCCCTTATCGTCTTGACCGACAGCAAGCGGGCTTTGAAGATTGAAAATCTGGCCAACCCACAGGAGCAACTGGCCTTGGTAAAGGAAGTGAGCAAAGTCGTATCGAAATTCAGAGGGCCCCGTTCCTGAGAGAAAAAACCGTACAACTCCTGAAAAACTCAATCGTACCGCTGCCGTAATCATCTCTCCACTCCATATTGCCTCTTGGCTATTCGCTAATGTCAAACAACACCCAATGATCATTTTCCTTTTGTAGTTTGGGCCAACACGATCCAACAGTCATTAATCAACATCATGCGCCCAACCATTCACACCTTCACATAACCGTCTTTTTTTACGACACAATACGCTTATTTAGTTTTTACCCATCATTCTTCCCTTTCTCGAGATTACATTTATTTCCCTCCAGCCCATCGTAAATAGCTTGCTTTTTATAGGTATTTTTACCTATTAATACTCAAATTAATTACCGGTCCCCTTATAAAGGCAGATTTGGGAGAAATATGAACGAACTCGATATTCAGCATGTAATTGAAGAATTTTGTTTTCATTGTCAATACGAAAAGAACTTAAGTGACAAAACCTTGAAAGCATACAAAATTGATCTTAAACAATTCGTTTCATATTGCGTCGATAACAATATCTCATATTTAATCAACGAGATAGATAAAAACACGATAAAGGGGTATCTGAAATTTATTTCGGAAAAGTATAAACCCAAGACAATCAAGCGAAAGGTTGCCACACTCAAATCACTGTTCAGCTATCTTGAGTTTGAGGATATTATTGTCGTAAATCCTTTTCGAAAAATTAAGATTAGTATCAAACAGGGAAAGCAGGTCCCGAGAACAATTGAGATATCCATAATCCAACGTCTTTTTCAATATTTATATAGTTTGAAACTCGAAGGAACCAATAAGGAGTCTTACTCATATAGAGCCAGGTTAAGGGATATCGCCGTCTTGGAACTGTTGTTCACAACAGGTCTTCGAGTATCCGAACTATGCAACTTAAAGCATTCAGATGTTGATCTGAATGCTGCCTCTCTTCGAATAACAGGTAAAGGCAATAAGGAAAGAATCGTCCCCATCTGCAATGCTGAAGCAATTGATGCAATCAGTGAGTATTATATCGTTTTTAAAAACCAGATAGTCGAAAAGGAATTTTTTTTTATCAACAGACTTTCTAACAGGCTTTCTGAACAGTCGGTACGATTTATGATAAAAAAATATATTTGTGAACTCAATATCGAAGAAAACATAACCCCACACATGTTCAGACATTCAATCGCAACTCTCTTGCTGGAAAACGAAGTGGATATCCGGTATATTCAAGCCCTTCTAGGCCACAGCTCCATTAATACAACCCAAATATATCTCCAGGTAAATCAAAAATCTCAACGCAGAATCCTGACCAGTAAACACCCTCGTCCACAACTTTCCGTTATATAAAAAGATACTGGCAACTAACAATTACAAACCTCGCCAACACATTAATAATGAACGTCTTAACACGAATAAAGGATAACTATTTATTATCTAATTTATGGACATTCGAAACGGTTAAGGACAGAATGATAAATATCGATGAATTAAGCGACATTAGAGATATAGAAGACTTAAGTGAACGGTATAAAGAAAAATATGGCTCAGAAGTTTTAAATATTTCATGGTGGGATCCGTCAACAGAGTTCAACAGTAAAATGATCGACATTTTAAACTTACCAATTTATGAAGATCCAATAAACTACATATTTTCTTATGAAGTAGATCAAAGAAGTCGTTTGTTAAGAAAAATGGGATTTAATAATTCAAGGAAAAGTGGACTGATAACAAATAGCGGTTCGGTTTCAATTCTAATTGCAGTTCACTGGTTGAAGTCCATCGGTATAAAAAAAATTCACGTATTATGCCCCTATTATTTTACCCTTGGCCATAATTGTACAAGAGACGGTATCGAAATTGAATATGTTCACATGGTCAAAAACAATACTGGCTATCGAATTCCCATTGAAATTTTAGAAGAAAGTAGCATTGAGGCCCTCTGGGTGACGAACCCGGTCTACTGTACTGGGAATTATCTTATTAATGAAGATATCGAGTACTTGAGAAGTTTATTATTGAAAAACGTAACAATCATTGCTGATGAATGCTTAGCTTTCAATAGAAAAGAATTATCTAATAAACTTGGTGATTATGATTCATTTATGGGAATTTATGCTCCCCATAAAACAATTTGCGTAAACGGCATAAAATTTTCCATGATTGTTTTTAATAAAAAATACGAAGATTTTTTTGACCAATGGGCGGATGTTTATTGCGGCTGTTTAAACCCTTCAAATATTATAGCAATTGATCATTTTCTCTCTCCAAATTTTGAGGTCTATCAAGAGCAGCTTATTAACGAGACAAGAAGTGTTTATGATTTTTTAAAAACAGAAGTTGATAAACATCAGGACATAAATATTGATTCAGATTCAGTCGGCTATCTGACTTCATGCTACTTTCCAAACATCAATGCGCATTTATCTAAAGATATAGATTTTTTGTGGAATGTAACGAAAAACACCGGTACCTCTTTCATTCCGGGACTTAGAAATCATTTCAGCCCTAAAGTCGGTTTTTGTTTTCGGGTGAACTTGGCCATGGATAGTGCTCAATTCAGATCAAGTATGATAAGGTTACTGAGATTTTTATCAACTTACAACGGGTGAAATACTCTCCGGAACTATTTTACTTTTTTATTATCAATTCTAATATCTCTAATATTATCCTTAGCTAAGCCATTTTGAGATGGTTCTTTTAACCATTCCAATACCGTGGAGTGACTATATAGCTTTTTCAGGGATTTTTGCAAATGAGCCGGAAGTTCCTGTTTAGGCGCCAAAGCAACGTCGAAGTACGATTGCGGTAGTTTTTCGTCTGTCAAAACTCCCCACCTGGCCTTTATTTCAGTTATTTGTATTAAACAGCCGTTTATACCAAATAAAAACAACTGTAACGATATGATGGAAAACAATGATGTTGAAATCCACTTTTTGATTGAACCGTATTCGACACGCAATACCTTAGTTTTATACACTACTGGGAAGCCTGAAACTTCTGCTATCGTGAACATAAGTAATTCAAAGTCAAGAGCGGGTTCTTTTTCAAAGGTTATACATGCATTAACATTAACGTCATTGTCCAGTTTTTCGCAATTGGGTAATCTTAGTTGATCAAGATGACTTAACATATTTTTCATCAAGAAAAAGATATTGTTAAACAGCATCTTGAAGGAGCTGTTCAATTTTCTGTCGTATTGAGTTTGAGTGTCAAGTTCTGATAATCTGCATTTTAAAAAATCAACAATCGCAATAACTCCGAAAAAAGGTAATCTTTTCTCATTATACAATTCTTCTAAAATGCTATTAAGAAAGGAAATATTGTCTTGTTGAATAATAAGTCCTTTTGAAATAAACAATTTAAAAGATGCAATCACTTCCTCTATGGCGCTATAGGGAGATATAAGGTTGAGATTAAGTTTCATTACGGCACTTTTAAAGTGCCATTTCCTTAGTTTAAACTCTTCCAATACTGCACTTACAATATTTTCGTTCTGTTCAATTTTTTGTTCTGAGCCAAGGTATATAAACTTCATTCTCAAAATATCTTCATTTGTTATTCCGTATATCGCCCCCAAAGAATCGACATTTAATTTTATATTTTCAAATCGGCATTTAGAAAAAATATGAAATAGAAATGTGCAGTCACCTAACGAAGTTGATGAGAATTTTGTCGAGATATATTGATTGAGTAAGATGGTTGCCTGAGTCATTCTACAGTTAATAAATGATGAATGGTTTGTTTTTAAACCGGTCATTGAAGAATTCATAAACGAACAGTTGATAAAAACGCAGTTGGTAAATTGACAATCATCAATATACGCTTCTTCAAAATTACAGTTAACAAATATAGTTTTTGAAGCAATGCAAGATCGGATATCAGCAACCGAAAAATCAACATGAATGAATCTGCTGTTCTCGATCCTCATACCTTCAAGGTCGCATCTGGACATATTACTTTTAATGAATACATCATTTCTGAGAAGTGTGCCGGTAAGTAAAGACTGCCTAATATTGATTCCTGATATTTTAATTTTTTCAATTATTCTATACGTTAAGTCTACCTTTGGAATAAACATACTTTGCAGTTGCAAGTAAGCATGGTGGCCTGATATTTTATAAGGTATAATGTTGTTGTCTATTTTATTATTCTCCATAATAACACCCTCGAATCGATAATAAATAGTTATCCTGCATTCATACTACAATCGTATTTCAGTTGATAGTAAATTATCCGAAATTCTTCAAAAATCGGCATTAAATTAATATCTCCGACAACACTTCAGATAGAAATACACACATACCGTTTTTTTTTACGAACTAAGATCCTAACGGAAAATTATTCACATTTTTTGACGGTACAGCCAAATTAAACAAGTCCGCCGATTCGGGATGCCAAAGCAGATTTTTTGAGTCGATTTACCAATTTAACTATCATTACCGCCGTCAACTCAACACATCATCTGCACAAAATTGTATTTCACACTATACAGGCCCTGTACTCGGCAAACAAGTTTGCATTTTCCAACTCAATAACGATGGAGGAAATATCTCATAATCCTCCCCCAAAAAACTCATACGCAATTGAGGATATTCCCCAAATTTTCAAGTACAAAACCGGGTAGAGCAAAGGCGGCCCGATGGATAGCAGGATTGTAATAACGCATCTTGATAAGGTTTTTTTTCACTCTTTCCTCGTCAAAATCGCTCAAGGGAGAAGGCCCTTTAGAGGCAAATCCGAAACTCCACAGCCCCCCAGGATAGGTGAGATTCGAAATCAGATAGATATGAAGCTTGTCGAAGAAAGGCCGTTGGTTTGCCAACATGGAAACCTGGATATCGTTATCATACCATGGTGATTCGGCCTGAGTGATCAATATTCCGTCGTCATCAAGTATTCCCGCCACCCCCTCGTAAAATGAGCGGTTAAAAAGAGGCGTCGCCGGCCCGATGGGATCCGTGGAATCCACGATCACAAGATCGAATTTTTCCTCTGTGTTCTTGACATATTCCACGCCGTCCTCGATCAAAAGCTCCAACCGTGGATCGTCGAGGCCGCAGGCCAGGCCGGGCAGGTATTTCCTGCAAACCTCTACCACCAGTGCGTCGATTTCCACCATCACCACCCGCTCGACATTTTTGTGCCGAAGCACCTCGCGGGCGGTTCCCCCGTCCCCTCCCCCGATAATCAACACACGCGAAGGAGAAGGATGCACGAAAAGAGGCACATGAGCGATCATCTCATGGTAAACGAACTCGTCCCTTTCGGAAACCATGACAAAACCGTCGTTGATAAGCATCACACCGTGACCGGCCGTTCTCACCACTTCGATCCGCTGATATTTGCTGGCCCCCGAAAAAAGGACTTCCTCTACCCGGTAGCCCTGTCTCAAGTATCCGCAGCACGACTCGGTGACCCAGGTCTCCCCATCCCGATCCTTACCGTTGTTCACGATCCATCTCCTCTTCTTCCATGACCTTGTTCATAAACAGGACGCCGAACCCACAGTCGAATGCATGAACGCTCTTTTCCGTCAGCCGATACCCCGGTGCCCCGTCACAGGGAACAAAGGAAAGGGGGTGGGAACCGCCGCTCCCCCATGAGTGGGTAAAGACAAGGGAGAACCTGCGGGGTTTGAAAATCGAAACCACCTGCTCGATAAGCGGCCCGTAATTGTCCTCCGGCACGTTTGTCTCGAAACTGACATAGGAAGCTTTTGCCTGGGGCGTCACATGGATCGTAAAATAGCGTTTCTTATCAATCGCATTGAGGGAATAGCCTTCCGGGGAAAAGAGGCGGTGGTCACGTTCCATGGCGGGATAAATGTTCTTTATACCGGACAGTTCGGCCGCTTCGTCAGCATCGTTTACCCCCCTCAGGGTAAACAGGTCCATCACCTTCGGATCGAGATCGTTCATCAAGAGCTGTAGGGTCGTATCGTTGTCCGGACCCATCATTCCATGGGAAGAATAGAACACATGGACATGCTCGCCGTTGGCGGGCCCCAGCCGATAACTTTTTCCGGGGAAATACTTTAAGAGAAGTCCTGCGTCGTCCTCGAAATCCGAGGGTTGTTCGTGGGGATAGAAGAAGTTTTTTCTCTCGTAAAAAACGAATGCAACATTCTCTTTTCCCACAATGGAGAGGATCTCCGGTATCACATCCACGAGGGTCGTTTTCCCGCAGGTGATCATTAATATCCGGTCGTCCCAGACAAAGAGGCTGGATTCCGAGAGAAGGTAGGCATCCATTCCGCCGTTCCCAAAACGGCTTAGAATGCGGGCGGAGCTGGCCGCCACCACCCTGTCCCAGCACCCGTTCCCATTGGAGCGGATAGCCGGATTCGGGGCGGAAAGAATGATTTCGAGCTTTTTTTCAGGTCCTTCGAACTTTGACGACAATCTGCGCTATCCTCTGAGATTCCCACTCCAGGCAAGGGATATGGAACTAAAAACGAAATGGAGGCCGGCCCGGAATTTCCATGCTTGAATTGACCGATCCAATATAAAGCCCCGCCCGGATGAAAGTTCCCCTTTGGACGAAACCTTCGCGATCACCGGAGCAACCGGTGATCAATACACTTCCATCAAGGATTTCCAGCGCTGATACTCCTCTTCGACGGGAAGATTCTTTTCCTTCATTATGGCGATCATCTTCTCGTCGTTGAACCTCAGATAGGGGTTCGCCTTATACTCGTCGGCCAGAATGGAAAAAACATGTTCCGGTGTGTATTTTTCAAGAAACAGGTCCAGGTCGGGGTTTTCCTTTTCGATGGTCTTTGCAAAGGCAACGGCCTCCCTGTAATAATCGTGCCCCGCGTAAACCATTGTGTCGTCCGGAAACGCCATGAGGGTCTTGACCGACTCGTAAAACGCACGAAGATCCCCTGAAAAGCAGTTCCCCACGGTGCCGTTGAAAAGGGTATCCCCGGTGATCAGGATTCCCGGCAGGACAAAGGTCAGGGAGTCTTCCGTATGCCCCGGTGTGTGGAGAACCTTGACTTCGAACCCGTCCACCGAAAATTTCCCGTCCTTTTTCAGGGTATCGATATCGAGGAAGGTCGCGTCGCTCCTGTTCAGGAGGGGCTTGTTCCCGGTCATATGATCCATATGGGTATGGGTGTTCAGGACATATTTCAACGTAAGGCCGTTTGACTCCACAAAAGACAGAATGCCGTCCACGTCACCGCCGTCCACCGCGGCGGCCTCCCTCTCTCCATAGACGAGATAGGCGAAGTTATCCGATGAGTACCGAAACTGTTTGACTTTCATGTTCTACTCCATGGTTTTTTGAGGGTTTTCCGTTTTCCTGCTTCTCACATAGGCTTCGAAATCCAGGGCTATTCTGAGGGGTTCATCCCCTATATCCATTGCATCACTCGCCGCTCCGCGGCCTACCGTTTCCGCCGGTTCTTCCACGGGTGCCCGGCCTTCCGGTTTTGGAGGTGGGTCAAAGCGCCGTACCCGCGGCTCTTCCACGGGCGCGCCATCTCCCATCTCCTTCACGTCTTCCGAAAGCGCCCGCCCTTCGGCCTCCTTGGCGCGGGCCGGGACATCCTCCCGTTGATCGGTCCCCAGCACCTTATCCGCCAGGGTTTCGAGGATTCGCCGCATCCCGGCAATTTCCCCGGTCAGTTCCGAAACCCGGCTTTCCAGCCGTTCGACGGTCCGGGAAACATCCGCATCCGTTTGACCGGCGGGCCGCTCTCCAGGAGCATTGATCGTTTCATCCATCGCCTCGCCGGCAGGCTTGTTTTTTCCGGCGCTTTTTTCATGGGCGCCTCCGGTAGCCGGGGCCGCGCCGCGCTTTCCGGGAATCTCGATGCCCCCCTTGATGGCATCCATGCATTTCAGGAGAAAGCTGTCGAATCCATGGGCATCCGATGATCCGCGGCGCACAAGGAGTTCACCGATCCTCCGGATGCATTTTGCCGCAAGGCTGTCGGGAAACAGGGAGACAAATGGTTTTTGTTCCAGCACGCTCCTTGCGACAACCGGGTCCTTTACAACGGGCCCAAGTAGGAGGAGGCGGATGGGGAGAAACTTCCTGACCGTTTCCTGGAAGCGATCGAAGACGATCCGCGCAACCTTGATCTTTGTGCACTGGTTCACCGCCACCATCACGGGGTAGGGGTAGCGGTTGGCGGCCAGAACCTTGAGCAGGGAATACCCGTCGGTCATGGAGGTGGGTTCGGGGGTCAGCACCAGCACCGTTTCCACGGATGCCGCGCAAAAGGCGATCACGCTTTTGGATATGCCCGCCGATGTGTCCACGATCACAAAATCGTAGTCCTTGAGCCCCTTGAATTTTTCGATAAGGGTTTCGATCTCCCGTTCGGTCAGGTCCGCGAGTTTGGCGACACCGGAGCTTCCGGGGATGATATCGATCCCGTAACAGTTTCGGATGATGATCTCCTCCACCCGCTTTTCCCCGGTGATCACGTCCGAAAGATCATGCCGGGGATAGATGCCCAGGAGGATGTTGACGTTGGCCAGCCCAAGGTCCGCATCAAAGAGACAAACCCTTTTCCCCATGGCCGCAAGGGTGACGGCGGTGTTCACCCCGATGCTGGTCTTGCCCACCCCGCCCTTGCCGCTTGTAACGGTGATTATCCTTCCCATGCGTTTAAACGCCCCTCCCAGGCACGGCCTGTATCATCACCCGGTCTCCGTAGCTCTCGATGTTGAATGTCACGGTGGAGCAACTGAAGGTGTCACAGATCCGCCTATGATTTTCCTTGATAAAATCCTTGAAGATGGAAAGTTCCGCCGGTCTGGCCTCGCCTCCCTTCAGCCCCTCGTATCCCCGATACATCCGCTCGATCAGAAGGCCCTCTTTTTCGGGATCGGTGATCTCCATCTCCATCACCGGCAGAAACACGACGTTGTCCGTTGTGGGGGCCCGGCTTCCGACCTTGTACCCGGAATCGGTTTTCTCCATCACAGTTTTTTTCCGGTCAACAGGCCCAGACACGCTCGCTTCCCTCCCCGGCCCGTCATCCATCAACTCACGGCTGCCGGAAGGCGGCTCCATGGGCGCCCTCAAAACAGTTTCATCCACTTCACACCCCACTCCGACGACAAGCCTCTCATCCGGGATTTCAGCAACTTCTACAGGTCCATTCTCGGGTATGCCGGCCGCTTCAACAGGTCCACTCTCGGGTATGCCGGCCACTTGAACAGGCTCATCCCCGGGTATGCCGGCCACTTGAACAGGCTCTCCCTCGGGTATTCCAACCTCTTGAACAGGCTCATCCCCCGGTATGCCGGCCACTTGAACAGGCTCATCCCCGAGTATGCCGGCCACTTGATCCAACTCGCCCCCAGGCACGCGGGCCGGTTGACCAATCTCATCTCCAGATATTCCAGCTATTTGCTCATACTCATCCCGAGTTATTGCAACCAGTTTAACAGGCACATCAACGACACCTTCTTCCTGCGGCAAATCCGCCGGCGGGTCCGGTTCAAAAACCCCATGTTCCCCATAAGCTGCCCCGGGATGAAAAAACAGCGCCGCTTCATCGGCATCCGCATCCGCGTCCAGAATCAGAGGATGCCCTCCCGCCGAAAAAGCTTCTTCCACAAGGGATTCGTCCGGGGCATCATCACCAGGGCCGTCACACTGTAACAGGGGTGCATCCGTTTTCCCCGGCAAGTCCCCTTTCTTCCGGGGAAACCCGCCCTCCAAAACAACAGCCTCCGATGAAGCATTTGCCCTGTTCCTCCCCCTGGCCACCCGGCCGCTTTCGAGATCCACCAGAACTTTTGCAATGCCTCGGGTCGTGATACGACTGCCGCCTCCGTAAAGGGCCGAGTAGAGCTCCTGGAATTTGCCTTCGCCGGTAAGGATGGTCCTGACCCTGAGAAAGGGGTTCTCCTCGGTGAAGCGCCCCATGGAAAGCAGACAACCGGGAACGGACACCGCCATGGTAAGGACGGCGCGCTCCAGTTTCACGGGGATGATGCCCCCTTCCGATGCGAACTCCCGGCTTACCATGGATGCCAGTTCGGCCTTTTCCGCCTCGGAAAAGGAAAAACCGGCCAGGTCTTCAAAGGGAAGGTTGCACTGGCGGGACAGGGCGAAGTTGAGCTGCTCTTCGGTGATCACGTTGTTGTTGATGAGGATGCGCCCCAGGGGCATGGCGGTGGCGGACTTCTGGATCTTCAGGGCGATATCGATCTCCCGCCCGTGGATCCCGTAAAGTTCCATCAGGATTTCACCGAGTTTCATCAGTTTCCCGTGCCCGGAAAGCCGGCGGAAAAGCTCGGCGGGCGCCACGAGGTTCATCTCACAGAGAATTCCGCCGATGCTCCGGGCATACCCGAATTGATCCAGTATCTCCCGAAGTTCCTCCGGAGAGACCAGGGAAAGGGCCGTCAGGTAACCCGCCAGCTCCCTGCTGTCGAGGATCTGGAGTACCAGCTCTTTCAGCGCCTCGACGCCGAGGGCGCCCTGGCCGGTGAGGCATTCCCCGATCGGTTTGCCCCCATGGGATGCGGCCTCCGCCCTTTGAAACTGCTCCTCCGTAACCAGCCCCGTTTCAAGGGCGCGTTTTCCCGCCCCCTCCAGCACAAGGGGATGCTGGGCCAACTCCAGAATCTGGGCCTTTGAGATCAAGCCCTTTTTAACGAGGGTTCTTCCAAGGGAAACCTGTCCCCGCCTCTTTTCCACGGCCTGGATCGAGAGGGCATTTTCGATTTCATCCCGCCTGATCAGCCCTTCCCTTACGAGCAGCGCCCCTGTTTTCATTCCATTTTTTCCCATCTGTTTTTCAGCCGTCCGTCGATACTCGAGGCAATTTTCCGAAAGAGGGCGGCCCAAAGGCTCCCATGCACCGCCGTAAAGCACGCCGGCCGAAAAAGCACCGCCGACCTGTCTGAATAATCGTAAAGTCTAATTAACAACCCCCCCTCGCTGTTGTCAAGATTATAACTCACGCCCCCTTTTTTACTAACATTTTATAATTACTACAGATACCGATTTTCGGCATTATTGCAGCGGCCGGCCCGAAAGAGCATTTAAATCTTTATTATCAAACAGTTAAACTCCAACAACGAACACAAGTCAGGTCTTATTTAGTTATTGAAGGGAAACACCTCCACCCTCCTCCACCGCCCACTCCACTCTGCTCCACCCGCTTATTTTTTTATGGTTTTCCAGGGCCTCCACATTCATCCACGATTCGAACCAAACACAAACTACAGCCACAAGCCCCCCATAAAAACACCACATATGGAAACTCCCATATCATTTACCCATCACCTGCGGCGAAGGTTCGGGCAGCCCATAACCCAGATTATTTCTTGACTCTTTTCTGAAATAAGGTAGCTTACTGGACGATAGTGGATGAAAATGGGGTAGCCATTCAATTCGGGAAACGAGAACGATGTTTCGAGGAAGCTCTTTTCATACGATCGACCCCAAAGGCAGGGTGATTGTGCCGGCGAGATTCCGTGACGTGATTAAGGCCGGAGGCGGCGACGGCGTCATGGTATCGAGGATGGACAAGAGCCTCTTCGCCTACACCTACGACGAGTGGGCCAAGATCGAAGCCAAGGTCCTTGCCATGGCTGAAAAGAGCGAGAGCATGCGCCGCTTCAGAAGGGTTTTTATCGGCGGCGCGTACGACTGCGCCTGCGACAAGCAGGGCCGTTTCCTGATTCCACAAGCCCACCGGCAGTACGCGAACCTGGAAAAGGAGATCGTGCTGGTGGGGGTCCTGGACCACTTCGAAATCTGGTCCAGGGAGGACTGGGACAGGGAGAATCAGCTCATGGAAGAAGATATGCTCCGTGAGGATGTTAGAAACGAAATCGCGCAACTGGGATTGTAATAGATGGAATTCAGGCATATATCGGTCATGCCGGACGAGGTGCTCCAATACCTCGCACCGAAACCCGGGGAAACTTTCGTGGACTGCACCATGGGCGGCGCGGGCCACTCAAGGTCCATCCTCGAGAAAATTCTGCCCGGCGGCACCCTCATCGGCGTGGACCAGGATATAACCGCCGTGACCAACGCCCAAAAGCTCCTGGCCGCCCGCAAGGAAAATGTGCGCATCGTTCACGACAACTACGTCAACCTTCCGGCAATCCTGGAAGATCTGGAAATCACCGGCGTGGACGGCATTCTTCTGGACCTGGGCCTCTCCTTTCACCAGATCGAGGACAGCGGAAGGGGTTTCAGCTTCAGGAAGAGCGAGCCCCTGGACATGCGAATGGATGTTTCAAGGCCGCAAACGGCCGCAGACATGGTGGGCACCATGGACGCCAGGGCCCTTGCCGAGATCTTTTTCAAGTTCGGTGAAGAGCGCTTCAGCCGGCAAGTGGCGCGCGCCATCGTGGAGGAGCGGGAAAAGGCCCCCATCGTAACCAGCGACCGACTTGCCGAGATCGTTGACGGCGCCATCCCAAAGAGGGTATCGGCAAAGCAGAAGATCCACCCGGCCACCCGTGTATTCCAGGCCCTGCGGATCGCCGTGAACAGTGAGCTTTCCGTTCTTCACACCTTCATGGAGGAGGTGGAGGGGCTGCTCAACCCGGGAGGCCGGGTTTGCGTGCTCTCCTTCCACTCCCTGGAGGACCGGATCGTGAAAAAGCGAATCAAGGCCCTGTCCAAGGGGTGCACCTGCCCGCCGGATTTTCCCATGTGCGTTTGCGGGAAAAAACCGCTGGTAAAGCCCCTGACCCCAAAGACCGTGCGGCCCACGGAAAGGGAGATCGAACAAAATCCCATGGCAAGGAGCACCAAGCTGCGGGCTTTTGAAAAGCTCCCGTGATGTTGAGTGTCCCGTAAAACGCTCCGTTCACAGAGGCGATTTCCGGTGCTTTCCCCGACGAGGGAGAGCGACAAAGAAGATACACCTTATATATAGAGAGCTATGAATGCGGGCGTTAAACCGCCCGTTTATGAATATATGAAAAAAGGCGGCGCAAAAACCACCGGCGGAAACACGCGGATCTGGATCGGGATCGTGATGCTTCTGATCCTTGAGCTCTTTGTGTACACATGGAGCCGGGTTCAATGTGTGGGCACCGGGTACGAGATCTCCCGGGCCACCGCAGACCACAAGGCGGCGGTTGCCGAACGGAACAAGCTCGCCATCGAGCTGGCGCACCTCAACTCTCCCAAGAGAATTGCGAAAATCGCCGGCAAGGAGCTGGGGCTTTCCATGCCCAAACCCGAACAGATCATATTGATAGGGCGGCAGTAACATGGGAACCAATGAAAAAAATACCATAAAGCTCCGGATCCTAGTGGTGGGGCTCTTCTTCGGGGCATTGTTCGTTGCCATCGGCGCCAAGGCCGTGCACCTCCAGGTGTTCCAGGGGGAGCTGCTCACCCAGCGGGCCGAGAACCAGTATGAACGCTCCCTGGCCCCCATGGGAAAAAGGGGCACCATCTACGATGCCAACGGCGAGGAGATGGCCGTGACCATCGACGTCATGTCCATTGCCGTTAGGCCCGGCGAGGTGAAGGACCGGGCAAAGGCCGTGAGCGTCCTCTCCCGGGCCCTGAAGATGAAACGACGGGACGTGAGGAAAAAACTGAAATCCAAGAGCCGGTTCGTCTGGCTCAAGCGCCAGGCCCCACCCAAGATCACCCAGGCGGTAAAGGCGTTGAAGCTCAAGGGAGTCTCCTTTGTAAAGGAGCATAAACGATACTATCCCAACACGAGCCTTGCCGCCCAGGCCCTGGGGTTTGCCGGGCTTGATTCAAAGGGACTCGAAGGCCTCGAGTTCCAGTACAACGGCGAGCTCTCCAAGGCCGAGGACAAGGTCCGGGTGATCATCGACGCCCAGGGGAGAAGGGTCGAGGGCGACATGAAAACCGTGGAGAACTACGCCGGCGACAACCTGGTCCTCACCATCGACAGATCCATCCAGTACATCACCGAGGAGGCTCTCCAGAAGGTGGCCGTGGAGTTCGACGCCACCAACGCCATGGCCGTGGTGATGAACCCCAACACCGGCGCCATTTTATCCCTGGCCCATTTCCCGGCGTTCAACCCCAACTCCTACGGAAGCTTCTCCAGGGAGCTGTGGCGGAACCGGGCCATCACGGACCCCTTCGAGCCGGGCTCCACCATGAAGATCTTCCTTGCCGCGGCCGCCATCGAATCGGGGTACTGCTCGGCCAACACCATCTTCTATTGCGAGAACGGCAAGTACCGGGTGGGGCGCAACACGGTCCACGACACCCACCCCAGGGACTGGCTCTCACTGAGCCAGATCGTGAAATACTCCAGCAATATCGGTGTGGTCAAGGTCTCCGAGATGATCGGCAAGAAGACCCTCTACGACTCCCTCAGGTCCTTTGGTTTCGGTTCCAAGACCGGTATCGACTGCCCCGGCGAGACAACGGGCAGCCTCTCCAACTATAAGCGGTGGACCAAGATCGACACCGGCACCATCGCCTTCGGCCAGGGGGTTTCCGCCTCCGCCCTCCAGATCGTCAGGGCGGCGTCGGTCATCGCCAACGGCGGCCTCATGGTCAAGCCCCACCTGGTCCAGGCGATCACCGACAACACCGGCAACGAGATCTGGCGCTTTACCCCCGAAAGGGGAAGGCGGGTGATCTCCAAGAGCACATCGGACACGGTCAAGGAGATCATGCACACGGTGGTCAAGGAGGGGGGCACGGGCACCAACGCCGCCCTGGACGATTTTGCCGTGTGCGGAAAAACGGGAACCGCCCAGAAGGTGGCCAAGACCGGGGGGTATGCAAAGAACAAGTACGTGTCCTCGTTCCTCGGGTTCGCCCCCATGGACAATCCCGAGCTCACCGTGCTCGTGGTACTGGACGAGCCCAGGCGCAAACATTACGGGGGGGTTGTCGCGGCCCCCGCCTTCAAGACCATTGTACATGAAACCCTTAACTATCTCGACGTGGCCCCCCAGCGGGTGGCCGACGGAAAACGGAACATCTCTTCGGGGGAGGGGAGTGGATGAAACTATCTGAACTCATAAAAAACACAGCCCCCCCCACCGGCGGGGGAGGGGGGTCCGATCCTTCCATCACCTCCATTCATTACAGTTCACGGGACGTTGTGCCCGGTGGACTTTTCGTTGCTATGAAGGGAGTTACATCGGACGGACACGATTATATAGAGGATGCCGTAGAGAGGGGCGCCGCCGCGATCCTCGGCGAGAAACCGGTGAAGACCAAGGTTCCCCTCCATGTGGTGGAAGACGCAAGAAAGGCCCTCGCCGATGTTGCGACCGCCTTTTACGGAGACCCCACCGGGGGGCTCCACCTCATCGGCATCACCGGCACCAACGGCAAGACCACCGTCACCTATCTCCTGGAGGAGATCCTTTCGGCCGCCGGTTTCAAGGTCGGGGTGATCGGGACCGTGAACTGGCGATACGGCGGAAGGGAGTTTCCCAATCCCAGGACAACCCCCGAGGCACCGGACCTCCAGCGGATCTTCGCGACCATGCTGAAGGCGGGGGTCACCCATGTGGTCATGGAGGTTTCCTCCCACGCGCTGGATCTCTTCCGGGTGCGGGGATGCCGTTTCGATCTCGGGATCTTCACGAACCTCACCCAGGATCATCTGGACTTCCATGGGGACATGAAGACCTACTGGTCCGCGAAAAAGCGATTTTTCACGGAGTTCCTTACGGAAACCGGTGCAAGGGCGGTGGTGAACGCCGACGATCCCAGGGGCATGGAGCTCCTTGAAACCCTGGGGGAGAAGGCCGTGGGAACCGGCACCACCAAGGCCCTTGAAATAAACGTTTCGGACGCAAAATTCGATATCGCGGGAATAAGGGGAACCATTTCAACCCCTTCGGGTGAGTTCCCCTTTACCACCACGGCGGTGGGTCGCTACAACCTGGAAAATATCCTTGGCGCCGTGGGGGCCGGATATGTTATGGGGCTGGACCCACCCGATATACTGCGGGGAATTGCGCGGTTTCGCGTGCCCGGACGCCTTGAAAGGGTGGAGAACGACAAGGGGATCAACGTGTTCGTGGACTATGCCCACACACCCGATGCCCTGGAGTCCGTGATCCGGGCGGTCGGGGAACACGCGACAGGGAAGTTGATCACGGTTTTCGGATGCGGCGGGGACCGGGACAGGGCCAAAAGACCCCCCATGGGGAGGATCGCCTGGGAGGGCTCGGCCCTTGCCGTGGTGACCTCGGACAACCCCCGGACCGAATCCGTGGACAGGATCATCGAGGATGTGCTCACCGGCATCGGTCCGGGCGCAAGGGTTTTTGAACCGTCCGAACTCGAAGAGGGGGTCACGGAAAAGGGTTATATCGCCGTTCCCCTGCGAAGGGAGGCGATCAACCTTGCTGTTGCGGCGGCCAGGGAGGGGGACACGGTGCTCATTGCCGGAAAGGGCCATGAGAACTACCAGGTCCTGGGAACCGAAACCATTCATTTCGACGACAGGGAGGAGGCGATCCATGCACTCGACAAACGATAGGGAAGCTCCCATTGCCTTTAGCACCGAGGATCTTATTTCCGCCACCGGCGGCACGAAAATCGCCGGCGAATCGAACCCTGTTTTCAAGCGCATCACCATCGACTCCAGGGATCTTCCCCCCGAAGCCCTCTTCCTGGCCATCGAGGGGGAACGGTTCGACGGCCACGATTTTATCGGCGATGTCCTGGCAAAAGGCGCCGCCGGCATCATGGTGAGCCGGGCCTATGCGCGGAACCTGAATCCAAACGTTTTCGAAGGGCGGAGCATCACCTGTATTGCCGTGGACGACACCACAAGGGCCCTTGGTGATCTTGCCGCGTATCAGCGGAATCGAAGCGGCGTCACCCTTTTCGCCATCACCGGTTCCAGCGGCAAGACCACGACCCGGGCCATGACCGAATCCGTGCTCAGGAAGGGGGACGAGCTCCTCTCCACCATGGGGAACTACAACAACGAGATCGGGCTTCCCCTGACGCTCCTGAGACTCGCCCCCTGTCACACCGCGGCCGTGGTGGAGGTGGGGATGAACAGGGCCGGGGAGATCGCAAGGCTCACGGAGATCGCAAGGCCGGATTACGGCATCATCACCAATATCGGGCCGGTGCACATGGAAGGCCTCGGGTCCATCGAGGCCATACGGGATGCCAAGGGCGAGCTCCTGGATATGATGCCGGCGGAATCCACGGCCGTTCTGAACGGGGAAGATCCCCTTGTGATGGAACTTTCCGGTCGCATGGAAAAGGAACTCCTGTTCGGCAACAGCCCCTCCTCGGAAATCCGGAGCGAGGATGTGGTGCAGAGCGCGGAGGAAACCGTTTTCACCCTTGTCATGGGGGATGATAGAGAACGCGTGACCCTTGCCACCCCGGGCACCTTCATGGTTTCAAACGCCCTTGCGGCCGCCTCGGCCGGAAGGCTGGCCGGTCTTTCCATGGGGGAGATCAAGGCGGGGCTGGAGCGGTTCAGGCCCGTCGCAGGTCGCCTCAAGATCAAGAAGACCAAGGCCGGGATCAACATTATCGACGACACTTACAACGCAAATCCCCGCTCCATGGAGGCGGCCATCCAGACCCTTGCGGCCC
>PPCM01000497.1_pt1 | contig 33488 bp, 26 predicted proteins | sample 1555541 | NCBI WGS metagenome assembly PPCM01 (sample SAMN05284479, study PRJNA326546) | Marine sediment metagenome, whole genome shotgun sequencing project. | isolation source: marine sediment | place: Germany: Wadden Sea | collected 2012-09-05
TGAATATAACCATACATTCGAATGGTTAAACCAATCAGAGGGTGTTAGTAGTGCGCATTTGAACCCAGATTTGCCCCTCTAAATCTGGACGGCTGTTGCGGTCCGTGTTTCCGCACAAATAAAAAGTGCCAAGAAGGACCCGATCAACTGTTCATTGAACCCGTATATTAAGTCCTTCACCAAAGAAACTGGTTTTGTAACAAAGTTCCTACTCCATATAAAGCATACCTAACCAACTTAGGAGATAGACATAATACCAAACGCAATGTGTTTGCCACTCCCAAGCAACTATGTTGTTAGTATCATTATGGCTATATTTATTGCGCTCCCTTATTAGGTTTACAAATAATCATTACTATTATCCTTCCACTTGCCAGTCGTTGCATATGTTGTCATTTTAATCCATGCGCGTTTTAATCTTTGTTGCTCCTTATAACCTTGTATGGATGATATTCTATTGGCATACTCTTTAGCTAAATTCTGTGCTTGTTCTTCGCTTTCAAACTTTCTTACTACACTTGTGTGCCCTTCTGAAAGGGTTACAATCGGATAAGCATTTTCTAGCTTGAAATACGCAATGAGGTTCTCAAGCCGCTCTTTCGCTGAATCTAATAGTTCATAAGCTTTTACTTTTGAAGAGTTTGATTTTGCGATAATTAATTCTTGTTGGCCTAAAGCGTGTTCAATATGAGATGAATTTGGGAAGGCTGATAGCGCTGTTTTAAATTTCTCTAATGCCTCATACTGTTTTTTAAAATCTCTTAGCGCTAAACCATATTGAAGCCAAAAATGCCCATCATTTTCAAAATCTTTTTCAAAAAACTCATATAGATCTAAAACCATTTGTTGATTTGATCTGAATAAATCTTTTAAATATTTATGATTAGTCATGGCCTTAAATAATTGCAATTCATTTTTGCCAACATTTTTTGAAACCGGGGTTTTGTATACCGTGTAAGCAGATAATAAAGCTTTTATTACTGGGAATATATCTTCGGTTTGAATAACTTCATTAAATAAATGGCTAATGTAAACATGGTGCCGAGCATAAAGCATCCCATTGTTAAAACTAATAATCCCCTCTAACTTACTCATTAGCGCATGGATTGTAATGTCAATGTTCAATCGTTTTAATGCTCTGGATACATATTCTTCTTTTAATAAATACTTGTGCATTGTTGCAAGGCCTACAAGAATTACAAAGCGCCTTTCATTGAAGTCTTGTATCTCTGAATATTCTCGTTCGATAATTTTTTCAAATCCCTCACCGTATGTTGATTCCAACATCCCAATTAACAGCTGTCTTTTTGATCTTAAATACAACTCATCAACTCGGTCTTCCTTTGACATTTTACTTAATCGGGTCCAAGGGCCAAACTTCTCGACTTTTTTTAATATTAAGCCAGCATCAACTCTACTAATCTCCGATATTTTAATGCTTTCAGCGCATACTGTCTCGAATACCCCTTTTAATTGCCCTTTCCATTTTCGCTGGCTTTCTGATGCGATTATCAAACCACTTTTTATTAAACCTGATGTAATTATACCACGCAGAATTGGGGCGTCTGGATCAAGTTTGTCATAAAAAAAGCAATACCCTGATTTATGTAGAGACTCGAGCTCAGTTAAAAGCTCTCTAAAATTCGAAGTTGGTTGTTCCAAATAGTAACAAGGAATTCCCTTGTTCTCAGATAGCATTAATGCTACTTGTTTTAGTAATGTAGTTTTTCCTGATCCAGCCGGTCCGTACAGTACAATTAATTTCGAATCATGTTGCGAACGATGGTAAACTATTTTGGAATATACTTCCTGGGTAGCTGTTATTTCGGCAGGAACACCTTCGGCTATATCAATCCAAGTAGGTTTAAAGCCTTTATAAAAAGGTCTAACCTTTCGTGTTTGATGAGTATTTTTATCATTACCTTTTAAATACATTCTGCTCACGGCAACAACATCATCAAATAAAGCTGCAAATTTTTGAGTGTCAGAAGCTGTTTTTTGGTTCAAGATCTTTAGCAAAGCGGGATTGCTTTTAAATGCAATATCTATTTGCTTTGGTGGAGTTGGGATTTTGCTCATTAGCCACAAGTAAAAATCTTCCAAACTACCAGACAAATGTTCCAGGTTGAGTGACTCTAAAGTGCTTTTTTCAATTGGGGTTACCGATGGCGTCAGGACATAATTCTTCTTGGCGGCTGTATTGGTTTCAGAACGATATCTGGCTAATTGATGGTAGAACAGGGGTTCATTCAGTTTTGTTCCAACAAATAAAAATGTATACCGATAATAATCATGGGCTAGCTCTTGATACCACAATGGTGGTTTTGCTGAGGCCTCACCGTACTCATTTGCCGAAAAGATCAGACCGTCTTCAAGCCTATCTACAGATCCGTTCAACTTTATATAGTCTAACGAGTCGAAAGCTTGATCTTGATCATTTACCTTATCAAATCTATACTTGATCTTTATTTTTTGTGGCGAATTATGGAATAGAGCTTTTTCGAAAGCGTCATCGATATTTATTGTATAAATACGAGGCCATACATATTTTGACAAGCCGATGTATTCGGTTGAGGGTTTACAATGCTGAAACTTAAGAATAAGAAGTTTATTTAGTTCTTCTCCAATTGTGTTTTTTGCAGCAGCATACACTGATGCCAATGGCTCATTGTTATATTCCCAACCGCACTTCTCTGCAATTATTTTTGCTAAATTGGGAGCTGATAATAACGGTTCATTAAATTGATCAATTGAGCTTAGTGAACAGCCAGCGCCAATAAACAAAACCAATTTTCCATTTTCATATGCTTCTTGTATCTGCTTATTCATTAATATTAACCCTTTGAACAATAGTAGATTTTTAAAAAGCTACTTTTATTCTGCATTCAGAGAAAATTGGTTCTATAGTTGGCACCAGTTTTCTATTCAATTTGTATTTCTAAAGAATTTGACAAATACCCTTCTTGGCACTACGGACGCAATTTCCGCTTGTTATTTTTTAAATGAACTTACTATTTTTTAGCAATATGGGCAATGCGTTAAAATACCTGTCATTGTATTACGTATAAATACCTATGCTAAAGAACAGTATGGCTGATGTAAGTTTCAGTGAAGGTGGGAAACCTATCCGTTGCGACAGTATTGAGCTTAGGAATATATTGTAAAATGTATCCCCCACTAAGAACCGCTAATGACGGGCGTTTCAGGATTTGGGGGGAACGTGGGGGATTGCGCTCCCCGCACTTTTTCGGCTGTATCCACCCAATTTTATAACGAATATTTCAAGTGGGGGATTTGGGGGATGGTTTTGGGGGGTATGATTTTATAAACTGGTTTCGGATTGGCCTGTGGTGGGGCTGAATCCCTGGTTGTGAACACGGGGATTCAATGCGTTCGGACAATTCCAGGTCGACATGGACTTCATGGTGTCGGGGATAGCCAAGAAAAAAAGGAAGGGAACCGGTTCATTAAAGTTGGTTGCCAATTCTCCGGAAGGCGGTCCAGGGGCAGGCGACTCGTTAAAGCCGCCCCGTGGGATTCAGGAACACCCTCCCCTGGAATTGGTACTTTTTTGCGATTTTAATGACTATATATCAACTTCAAAGCCCCGCGTATCAAGCGTTTCGGTAGTAAAAAGCAGTGACCATTTAGTGACCATAAAATCAAAAACCACCGTAAAACACGACACACCAACATAAAATGACCTATCGCGGAAATATTGGTTATTGTTATATTTTCTTGGCTTTTGTTATCGCTACGTATCTCCTGTTATTGCAGCTCCTTCAGACTACGAATCAGGTGGTCGCAGGTTCGAATCCTGCCGAGCGCGCCACAAGATCTCAAGTAACTGCGGTTACTTAGGGGGTCACCGAGATCGCGACTCGGTGGCCCCTTTTTGTTTGACCTTCCCCCTTCAGTCTTTCAGTTTTACATATCGACTACATTTCCGACCCCGCTTATGGCTAAATCCAAATGATTCGACGCCGCCTGCGCCGATCCCTTAAATGAATGCAAATACATTTCCGTGGTTTTTCCGGTTGAATGTCCCAATAATCCCTGGATCGCTTTGATGGAGCCCCCTTCCTATCCAAAGCGGGTGACTCAAAACGCCTTAAAGGATGAAACCGAAAAAAATTAATACCGGCTTTTTTGCACAAGGTCGTCACCTTCCTTTTACGATCATGATATGGTTCATAAACCGTGCATTACATTTACTCGTTGAAATGAATGCATGTATTCGAACTCGTTATTTCACGGATGGAAGGGTCGAGCGCCGGCGGTAATACTTCTGGAAGATCTTATTATAACTGCCGTTGGTTTTCATGGCTTCCAATGCCGCCTGCCAAAGTTGAATTTCCTTATCTGGGATATCCCTGCTGCAGGCAATATACAGTTCGTTCTCGTATATCGGTATCGGTATTTTTTCCAGGGCATCATCCATATTCAAGTTGAGTTGCTTTAGTTCGTGTCTCACGCCAAGATCGGTATCGCTGACGGCAAGATCGCATCTGCCCGCCAGGAGTTTCTGGTAAACTTGAAGGCCTGTCGTTCCTCCCATGTCGACATTTTCGAACCCGAGTTTTCTCAAAAGGTTTGGAATTAACCCCGCATGCCTGCTGCAAATCGTCACGTTTTCATGTTTTATGTCGGCCATGCTTTCAATCCGTATGGGATTTTCCTTCCTTTTATAGAAGGAGATCGTTCCATCCCCCAATGGGCCTATCCATTTATAAAGAGGCGCTCTTTCAGGGGTGCGGAACATTGAAAACAACATTGTGCGCGGCCCTTTTTTAAGCATCATCGAAGCTCTCATACTCGGGAGCAGGTGTATCTCGTGGGTTTTATTCAACGTTTCAAGGATATGCCGCACAATTTCCGTCGAAAAACCGGTGAGTTCACCGGCTTCCAGGTAGTTGTAGGGGGGCCACTCTTCCGTGACGATCAGGATGTCGTCCGCGGCGGAAGGGGCCGTGCGCATGATGTTAAGGAATATGAAACAGTAGAGAAGGATTTTGATGCCCATGATTCAGTGCCCCTTCGAAGGAGATAACGGTTGGTATTGTGCCGAGACGAGTGGGGGGTCACATTGTCTTTCGATGTTGTAATGTGGAAGGTGTTTTCCGGGAGGGGCCGGGTTTACCGGAAAAGGCGTTTGAAACACCTATCCAAAGGGAGCGACCCTGTCGATCTCATCCAGTGTGGTCAGGCCGCGGATCGCCTTTTTTATCCCGTCGTATCGCATGGTCTGGTATCCACTTTCTATTGCGGCCCGGCGAAGCATGTCAACCGGCGCGTTTTCGGAGACCAGCTTGCGCAACTCTTCGCTGACCATCAGCATTTCGTGGACCGCAAGCCGTCCGTTGTAACCCGTGAATCTGCAGCCGGCGCACCCATTATGACGGTACAGCTGTAATGGCGAAAGTCCTTCCCATTCAAACAGGCCGTCCATCTCACCGGCGCTCAGCGTATACATTTCCTTGCAGTCCGGACAGAGTTTTCGTACCAGCCTTTGCGCCATCACCCCGATGAGAGACGGGCCGACGAGGAAGGGATCGACACCGATGTCCACAAGCCGGGTGACCGCCTGCAACGCATCGTTGGTGTGCAGGGTGGCGAATACCAGGTGTCCGGTGAGGGCGGCCTCGGTTGCAATTTTCGCCGTTTCCAGGTCCCTTACTTCCCCCACCAGAATAACATCGGGATCCTGGCGTAAAAAAGACCGTAAAACAGTCGCGAAATCAAGGTCTATGGAGCTGTTCACCTGAACCTGGTTGATCCCCGGGAGTCGGTACTCCACCGGATCCTCGATGGTCATGATATTTTTTTCCGGGGAGTTGATGCTCTGCAATGCCGAGAAAAGGGTTGTTGTTTTTCCCGATCCGGTGGGGCCCGTTATAAAAAATGCCCCGCTCGGGGTATTGATCAGCCGTTTGGCCCAGTCGTAATTCCGCTTGGAGAGGGTCAGCTCTTCAAGAAGGGGGATGCTTTTCGCCTGGACCTGGCCCAGCACCCTTAAAACTGCCTTTTCCCCGTTTACGGTCGGTACCGTGGAGAGGCGAAACCCGACGGTTTTGTTTTTCAACTTCAACGTCACCCTGCCGTCCTGGGGACGCCGTCGTTCCGTGATATCGGTTCCTCCAATGATTTTCAGCCTGGAGAGCAGTGGGTGGAGCACGCCTTTTTCAAGCCGGGTGCGCTCGTGAAGGACGCCGTCGATCCTGAAGCGGATCGAGATGTGATGTTCAAACGGCTCGATATGGATATCGGAGGCGTTCTGCTGCATGGCGAGGAGCATCAGGGAGCGGGCCAGCTCCTTGATTGCATCGCTACCCGCCGCCTCCTCCAGGTATGCCTTGCCGATGGTTTTTTTTACAGGGAGGTTGATGGACGACACTTCGGCAAGGTTCTCTATGAAATCGACGGACTGATACTGCACGTCGATCACGTCCGAGATCTCTTCGGCCAGGGCGAACACCAGGCTTACCTTGATTTTCATTGTTGTTTCGAGCTGTCGGTGCAGGGCTTTGTTCGTCGGGTCCGCCGCAGCCACCGTGACGGCATCCCCCATCCGGTACACGGGTATCGCGTTCAGCTCCCTTGCCAGTTTTTTTGAGAGCAGGGCAACGATGGGAGGCTGAAATAATGTGGCATTGAGATCAATCCACGCCACCCCCAAACAGTCCGACCAGAGGCGGCATGCTGTTTGCGGGGGCATCAACCCCAGATCGATGATGTGAAGGAGCGCATGGTAGTGGTCTTCGGGGTGATCCTTGAGGTATCGATTGACCTCCCTGGCGACGGAGACATCCCTGCTTTCCATTGCCTTGATAAAACCCATGTTTTTGATGCTCATTTTTCAGCACCTTTTTCCCTCATCTTTTTTATCAGCTCTCTAATGTCGTCCTGGGAAGCCCAGTAGTTCTTTTTTTGCTGGAAAACCTTTTCATCCTCCTTTATTTCCTTCAGCATCCCTGCAAGATCGTACTTCATCTTTGTCTTCCTTTTTAAGTGTTGAGAGCCAACATGGTAATGCATGCACGGAAGGCCTTACGACATTCGGGCTCATTTTAAAAAGCAGCGGAATCACCTCATTGACTTGATATACTCATTCCAACTTTCCTTGACATGGAGCTTCAGGTCATCCAGCGAGGTGTCTTTTCGAATGTAGTTGGCGGCGCCGATGATCAGGCAGTCGGTCACCATGTCCATTGCCGACAGGGAGGTCACCATGATGATGAAAGCCTTTGGGAACTCTTTCATAATGGCTTGCAACGCCTCTTTTCCGTCCATGATCGGCATGTTGATATCCATGAACACCATGTGGGGGCGATGTTCCCGGTACAGCTTGACCGCCTCGGCGCCGTTCGGCGCTTCGGCCGCCACTTCGAGATTCATGGATTCCACCACTTTCCTCATGATCATCCGGATATGCCGTTCATCATCGACAAGCAGCACTTTTATCTTTTTTTTCGTTTTATTATTCATTCGCTTTCAAGTCACCTTGCGTATGGATTAATTTGAATTGGTGGCGCGATATTTAAAACTGCCCTGGTAAATGCAGTAAAGCAAATCCAGCGTCAACCGGTTTCCGCCTCGTCGATTCCCGAGAAGAATGCTTTGTCCGTTTTTAAAATGTGGTCGTTGAGCCATGATACAAGGAATGATGCCATGTCCCCGGAAATATTCTTTCCATTGTCTAAATCTTCTCGAAGGCTCAAAATTCTGTTCACGAACTTTTGGTGTTCCGACTTGTGAAAATCGATATTCGGGTGGCGTTTCAGAAACTCTTCTTCCATATCGAAGTGATGTCCGCTGTAATTCAGCAACGCTTTTGTAAGCGCTTCCATCTCCTCCTTTCCGGCTTGATTGATCTCCTTCAAGAAGTCGTTGAGCAGCTTCATTAAAAGCCTGTGCTGTGAATCTATCTTTTCGACACCCACGCTGTAGCTGTCGTCCCACTTGATAAAATCCATTTCGCGGCCTCCCCTTACGGTTCATTCTGTTTTTTGCGACAAAACCGATCGATAAAACAAGACTGTCGACCGTCAACGATTTGATACCGGGTAAGATCTCTGATTGAACCCTCCCGTCGTTGTTTCAAAATTCGTTTCCGTCTATGGGTGGGGGAAACCCCACATTGAATATTGATTATACTCGATTCAGCTCGAATTTCAAAAAAAGTTTTTTCCGGATCTTCGTGCATGGCCGCCGGAAGCCGGGGCATGCCCAAGGCAGATGATTATAGGGCGGCTGTTGTCGATTCCGTGGAATCGGCATCGTTTCCCCGGGCATATGCTTCGGGAACTGGAGTGGGGGAGGGCTCAACAGCCGCCGGGAGCGTTTCTTTTGTTGAAGAGCCGTTCGAGCCACTCGTCAATCTCGATATGGGGCGCCGTGCCCATCCACTTTCTGTTCCAGAACTTCCCAAAATCCGGAACATCCTGAGTGCCGAGTATCTGGAACTTTTCGCCGAGATGGAAGCACGGGTAAACGCCTTTCAGTTCGAGGAGGCACTGGAGCGGATCGATCCTCTTGTCGAGGTTGCGGGCTTGAAAAACTGCGTCATCAAGTGAGCGAAACCCATTTTAACCCGGAATCGGAAGACCTATTTCCATTTTCCGCCGATGATTTCCAAAGTCGCCTCTACCGGGCATCCCGGGTTGCATCGGTATGAGGTGCGCCGCATTGAATCTCCCCATGGGTATGTCTCCGCGAGGCTGAGCCGGCCGGGCCTTGACATCCCCTCAGGGAACACGATTATCGAGCTCGGCCTCGAGGTAGTTTACAAAAACATCCCTTGCCTCATTTTCTTTCCGCTTGTCCGAGTACAGGGCTATGGAGTACTTCGGCAGTTCCGGCAACTCCATCCGGGAAGGTACTTTTCTCAGGCCCTCTTTCAAAGCCCCCATGGGCAGTATGGATATCCCCAATCCCGCCTGCACGGCGGTTTGAATGCTCCCGGTGGAGTTGCCCGTGAAGAAAATCTCCCACTTGCGGTCGGCCTCTCCAAGGCTTTCAACGGCAAGCTTTCTGAAATTACAGGGCGGAGGAAAGACGATCAGCGGAATCGTCTCGTTGGGGGGCGCTTCCGTGTCTTTGCCGATGACCCAGATTAAAGGTTCTTCAATAAGAATGCCGCTGATTCCCTCGTATGCATCCTTGTCCGCCACAACCAGATCCAGCTCTCCCTTTTCAAACAGGGGCAGGAGATGGATGCCGATATCGATCCGTATGTCCAGGTGGATATTGGGGTACTGTTTTCTGAATTGCGTGAGGAGACCGGGAAGCAGTTCCGGCAGGAAGTAATCGATCAGCCCAATGCGCAGGCGGCCGGAAACCTTTGGGGTTGTCAAACGCCCCACGGCCTCGTCGTGGGCCGATAAAATCCGCCTTGCATACTCCATCAGGGTTTCACCCTCGAATGTGAGGGAGAGATTCTTACTGGTTCGGTTGAAAATCCTGGCGTTCAGGCGTTCCTCGAGGCGGCGTATCTTGATGCTGACACCGGCCTGTGTCAGACCGATATTTTTTCCGGCCCTTGTGAAACTGCCTGTCTCCGCAACCTCCTTGAAGCAGCGAAGCATGTTTATTTCAAGGTCGATGGGTATCATGTTCTGCATAATAATATGTTATGCTTGCCATGACAACTATTAATTTGCATTATCATTGATTTCCCTTAGAATGAAGTCGTGATGGAGATCAATTCAGGCAATCGTGGATCAGAAGTACCATCATGAAAAAATCATCAAAAAACATATCATCGAGATTGGAGAAATATATGAAAGCAATCGGATACAACCGGAAGGGCCCGATCACGGCGGAAGGCGCGCTGATTGAATTTGAAACGAAAACACCGGAGTTGGGACCGCGCGATCTGCTGGTTACGGTCGGGGGGATTTCGGTCAATCCCGTGGACGTCAAAGTCCGCGCCCTGATGGAGCCCGAGAGCGGCACCGGGATCCTGGGGTATGATGCCTCGGGCGTTGTCCGGCGGGTGGGGGAAGCGGTCGTCAACTTTAAGGTGGGGGATGAAGTGTATTATGCCGGTGATATCACCCGGCAGGGCACGAATTCCGAGCTCCATGCCGTTGACGAGCGGATCGTCGGGAAAAAGCCCGAGTCCATGGGGTTCGCCGAGGCAGCCGGTTTTCCCCTCACCTCCATTACCGCATGGGAAATCCTGTTCGACTCCCTTGCCCTGAAAGAGGGGGAGGGCAAGGGGGAGTGCCTGCTGATTATCGGCGGCGCCGGAGGCGTTGGGTCGATTCTCATCCAGCTTGCCAAAAAACTCACGGGGCTCACCGTGATCGCAACCGCGTCACGCCCGGACACCGTCGACTGGGTGAGGAAAATGGGGGCCGACCATGTGATCAATCACCGTGAATCACTGGTGGATCAGGTCAAGGCCCTGGACCTTGAGCCGCGCTACGTGGCTTCCCTCAACGGGACGGAGCAGCATTTTCCCGGGATAGTCGAGCTGATCAAGCCAAGGGGGCATATCGCCCTCATCGACGACCCCCGGTCCCTCGATATCAACTCTATCAAGCCCAAGGCCCTGACCTTCAGCTGGGAGTTCATGTTCACGCGCTCCATGTTCAAGACGGAGGACATGGAAAAGCAGCATGAGTTGCTGAACCGGGTATCGGAAATGATCGACAACGGCACGCTCATCTCCACCGTGACCGGCAATCTCGGGAAAGTCGGTGTTGAAACGCTTATCCGGGCCCATGAACTCCAGGAGAGCGGCCGCGTGATCGGCAAGAATGTTCTCGACGGATTTGACGGTTAAGGAACAGGGCTGAGCCCTGCATGGAAATCGAAAAAAAGTACAGGAGAAAAAAAGATGTTCGGGAATATCGGATGGATTGTGGAAGCAAAAATCAAGGATGGACAACGCGGGGAATTCGAGGCCGTCATGAACGAGATTGTCGCGGAAACGTTGAAGGAGGGCGGCACGCTGAACTATCAGTACTACGTTTCGGACGAAGGCGATGTGCTGGTTTACGAACGCTTCACGGACGTTAAGTCGGCCCATATCCACGTGGACAACTGGGACAATTTTGCCGAGCGCTGGGTGGCGGCGGCCGAACCCACCCGCATGGTGCACCTGGGTGACCTGCCGGACGACCTGCGCGAACGGCATGCCGTATTGGCTCCTCTCTGGTTGAAACCCTTTGGTGGTTTTGCAAGGTAATTTTCTCCAACGAGGACATTGGGGGGATCGCCGATTTTTCAATGTTTCCAATCCCGCTAAAAGCTGTGCCGCGATCCGTCGGGGCGGAGAGGGGGATGCGATGGGGCATTGATGTCATCCGGTGCTTGTTGCCGGCAAATGTCCGGTCGAAATTCCTCGGCCGGGCATCTTCAGGTATAGGAGTAAAAAAATGTCAAAAAAAATCTTGATCACGGGGGCGACCGACGGCATCGGGCTTGAAACCGCAGGGATGCTGGTTTCAATGGGCCACACGCTCCTGCTGCATGGGCGGAACCCTGAAAAACTGGAAAAAGTAAAGAAGACACTGGCGGCGCTGCCCAATGCCGGCGGGATCGAAGCTTACAGGTCCGACCTGTCGCGGCCGGCGGACGTTTCCGCCTTTGCGTCGGCCGTGATGGAGAAACACCGTACCCTGGATGTACTGATCAATAACGCTGGTGTTTACGGGGCAGCGAACCCTGTAACCCCGGAAGGTCTCGACGTGCGTTTTGCCGTCAATACCGTGGTCCCCTACCTGCTGGCGAAACGGCTGTTGCCCCTGTTCGGATCATCCGGTCGAATCGTCAACCTCTCCTCGGCCGCCCAGGCGCCGGTGGATCTTCGGGCGTTGGCCGGACGGGTTGGGTTGTCCGACGACGCGGCGTATGCGCAAAGCAAGTTGGCGCTGACCATGTGGTCACGGCGCATGGGACTTGCCCTGGAAGGCAGGGGGCCCGCCGTGATCGCGGTCAACCCCGCATCGCTCCTGGGAAGTAAAATGGTGAAAGAGGCCTTTGGCATTGCCGGAAAGGATCTTCGCATCGGCGCGGAGATTCTCTGCCGCGCGGCCCTGTCGGCCGAATTCGCGGGAGTGGCGGGCCTCTATTTCGACAACGATTCGGGGCGTTTCGCCTCGCCCCATCCCGATGGAATCGATGCGGGAAAATGCGAGGAGATCGTGCGCGCGATCGAGGCGATCCTTACTGAAAAACTAGAATAGGAAATAAACATGTATTACGAAGGAAAAGTGTACCGGCCCTGGATAGAGGCAAACAGTTTGCTGATACAGACAACCATTGGCTGCACCCACAACAAATGCACGTTCTGCGATATGTTTCGCGAGAAGCGATTCCGTATCAGGGAAATCGGGGATATTTTTAAGGATATCGATGAGGTCGCTGCCCATTATTCCCATGTGGAATCCATCTTTCTCATTGACGGAAACGTGCTGGCCCTGAAAACGGAGTTTCTGCTGAAGGTTCTCGAAAAAATCAAGGCCACCGTTCCGGGATGCTCGAAAATATCACTCTATGCCGGGCTGAACGACCTCGGGCGCAAATCCGTTGAGGAGTTGACGGCGTTGAGGCGGGCGGGGCTGACCAAGGCCTATGTGGGGCTGGAGTCCGGAGATCCCGTAACCCTGACGCGGATCAAAAAGGGCCTGACGCCGGAGCAGGCCGAGAAGGGTGCGGCGCATGCCAAGGCTGCGGGCATCGAGGTCCTGGTATCGATTATTTTCGGAATCGGCGGCAAGGAACGCTCCAGTGAGCATATCGCCCAAACCGTGCGCCTGCTCAACGTCATGGAACCCGAGGAGATGGCGCCCATGGCCCTGGCGGTCCAGCCGGGCACCGAACTTGCGGGCCTGATCGAGACGGGAGAATTCATACAGGCAACCCCGCTGCAGATACTCGAAGAGGAAAAATATCTCCTTGAAAACCTGGGTGACTTCGACTGCTTTTACTGGGGGGATCACTCCAACAATATTGTTTCCTCAAAGGGCACACTGCCGGAGTCCCGTGAGCTGTTCCTGAAAAGAGTCAACCATGCCCTTGCCGCTCACCCGGTTACGGAAAGTGAAGTACTCATGACCTCTCCGTGGTAGGAAATTGGACGCCGTGTCAAAAAAGGATGGTCGAATGAAAATATCAATATCATACTGTTCCCGGTGAAATTACACCCCCCGCGCGGTCAGTTTGGCCGCCAAAATGAAACAAGCCCTGGACAGCGATCCTGAACTTATTCCCAGAGGAGGAGGGATATTTGAGGTAGTGGTTGACGGCGACCAGGTTTATTCCAAGTTCAAGACCGGTTCGTTTCCGGATGAGGACCTACTTGTCAATAAACTGTTTGTGCGGCTGGAGAGGTGATTTCTGAAATGTTCCGCAGTTGTGTTTCCGCAACTTTCGGAAGCAGCGGGCGATGTTTCCCGTGGAGATAATGGTACTCGGGGGACTTAAAGCACGGCAGCTTAACGCCGGTTATCAGTGATTATTTAACACGTTGATTGGGTTCCCCGTTTTACGGGAGCATCCCCAGCTTTTTCATGCGATTGCGCAGGGTACTGGTGGGCAGGCCCAGCAACTCGGCGGCCCCGTCCTCTCCGGCAATTATTCCCCGGGTCAGTTTGAGAACCGACTCGATGTGCTGTTTCACGGCGTCGTTCATGTTCAGGACGTTGGGAGGCAGCGTTTTTTCCGGGGTTGTTTTTTGGGGAGGGACAGGGGAAAGATGGGGTTCATCGAAGCGCAGGTATTCCCCCCGGGAATGGGTAGAGCTTCGGATCAGGGCCCGTTCCACAATGTTTTCCAGTTCCCGGACATTTCCGGGCCAGTGGTATGCCTTCAGCATTTCCATGCTGCCCGGGGCCGGCTTTCCAACCGGATAGAGGTTCATCTCCCTTGATTTTCGCTCCATGAAAAAAACCACCAGGGCCGGGATATCCACGACCCTTTGCCGGAGCGGCGGACTTGTTCCGGAACATGCCGAAGCCTTAAAAAAGGCGCTCATGAAGGAGAAAAAAACTGCCGGGCGGGCGGACGGACGGCTTCCTGGAGATGCGGCTGTTTGTGGACAACGGGAATCCAAACCTGGTCATTGCCTATAAGCGTTGAGAAAACCGGGCGGCCCTCGATCGTCATATAGAGCAACCCCATGCCCGGAAGGTTGCCGAGGCGGCGGATACCGTCCTGTCGGCGCCTGTGGAGGTGATGAACCTCGGCGAGACCGCGCCGCTTCCCCTATATGCTAAAAATCCGAGACGGCCCAACCCGGAAGACGAGGTGTTTGTTATCTTCTTTATCTTCAAATTCAAGGAGGGATACCGGGAACGCCTCCTCCGGCGTTTCGAGAAACATGTTGTCCACACCCGGGAGGAGGAGGGCTGCCTCCTGTTCGACCTCTATACCGTCGAAGGTGCTCCCGATACCCTTGCCGTTGACGAGCACTGGCGAAAGGAGTCCGACGTCTGGGAAACCGAACTGTATCAACTGGGCGGAAAAAAGATCCGGGGCTGCACGGCCTGCATGAAGTGTTGGGGAAACAAGGACATGAAATGTGCCGTGGACAACGACAATCTCAATGAGATCCTCGAAAGGATGATCAAGGCGGATGCGGTTGTCATCGGTTCACCGACCTATTTCGCGGATGTTAGCACGGAAACCAAGGCGTTGATCGATCGCGCGGGATTTGTTGGGCTGGCAAACGACGGCCTGTTCGCGGGCAAGATCGGCGCGGCGGTCGTTGCCGTTCGCCGGGGAGCGGAGGTGAACCACCAAAGGCTGAATCCCCGGGCTTCACGGCCCGAAACCCGGATTGTAAAGCCGGATATGACCGATTGCCGTTCCGGCCCCCGGCGGCGATATGCCGGGGGGGCTGTGAGTGTGGATTTATTGAATTCCGAACCCCTTACTTTCCGCCGTATGCGGCAACCAGTTCATTCACGAGCCGATCCTCATCCGGAAACGACCCTGCCTTGAACTTCGAATAAAAAACCTTTCCTTCAACCGCCACGTCAAATATCCCCCCACCCTTGGGAATCAACTCCGGCTCGGTGTTCAGAGCTTTTTTTATCTTGGCGGCCAGACTGGCCGCCCTGGGTTGGTAGTTTCACTGGGCGCAGTACGTTATGGATATTTCCATGTTCCTCTCCTTTGCTGGATAATGATTCATGTCGTTCCCGGATCGGGAAGCATCCCTCGTTTTCGAAATTAACCGAATCGGCGTTTCGCGAGGACGGTCACCTGCCTTGGCCCGGCAAAAAGCCTTTGATCCACCTTCCGCCCGCGCACCGTTGGAACAAACGGTGAGTGCGACAGGGGGAAGGTGTTCACGACAACATTACCATACGGGCAGGAAAAAATCCTGAGTATTGTGGGGGATCCGCCGATGGCTCCCAATGGTTTCCAACGGATTCTCGACAACGATGGGCAGCCCCCTGGCAAATTCGGAACCGTTGGAGTTTTTGCAGGCGTCGTAACCAGGGGGAGGAGGGCGGCAATGGGATTCGTGGAATCCAGGCCCGGCCGGGGTGCGAAGTTTATTATCCGGCTTCCCCTGGAAAGATCAAACGGGTGATTCCGGGGCACGGGCGTTTTCGCTTGCCCTTTGCACGGCGCCTCTTTAATGGACGGACCTTCGGCGTGGCGGGAACCGACCGACTCGATTTTTTGATTGATATGGAAAGCGGATTGTTTATAATTGCTCATGTGGTGAGTGATTGCGGCCGCCGGACCCATTTCCCCGGAACGGGTATAAAACCACAACGCCGGTTGTGAAAATTGCCCCATCATATTGTGACGACGCCCACGGCCCCGAACACCATGCGCGGACTCTGCAACGATCATCGGCGTTGCGGGGATAATGCCCATGAATCGCTTACGGGGTTGGGAGTTGTCGTTTAAAAAAACGCTTCACAACAGGAGATAAAATGGATATCAACGCTCTCATTCTGGACCTGCACAACCATAAGGAAGAACTTTCAGCTTCAATAGAAATCGCGTTTGGCCTGGGAGAGTTGCACAAGGCGGACAGGTATGTCGCCCATGAAATCCTGGAGATAAAGGGGCTGCGTTTTTCCGACGATCCGTTCCAGCAACTGGCCGTATACTATTCATTGCCCATGGACGAGGTGATCCTGAACGTCCGGAAGTTCACCAACAAACAGTATAAAATCCTGGTGCCGGCAGATTCGGAGCAGGTTGACGGTATTGAGTTCGAATCGGGCATATAGGGAGATCCTCCCCCTTTTTTCCGCTTGGTCGGCCCCTTAATACCCCGGTTTCAAAAAATTCACGAGCAATTTACGAATATGGACCCCGGCCGTCAAACCCGGTGGATGACGTTGCACGTGGACTTGTCGGACAAATCCCGGTTGATCATTTAGCGTGCCAAAACAGTTGACCTGCCCGCCCGATTCTCCTAAACTGTTTATAATCAAGGCACGAGATGATCCGAAAGAGTGAAATTTTAAATTTCATCACCATGGAGGGCGCTCATATTAACAGCGAACTATCCACGTCCGGCGGATTCGGGGGACTACTGGAACGGTGCGTGCCGCCGTGGAAGGGGCGGCGGGATTCCGAACATGAACAGGCCGTGATTCGAATCCTTGTGGGGGCGCTTGCGGCGGGTTATCTGTTTTACCTGATGCTGGGGGGGAAAAGCGCCCCTGAAATCCTTGTTCCCACGACACTGACCATAACGGGATTCTTTATTGCCGCAGCGTGTATTGTCGGTTGGTTGTGCTTCGATCCCGGGAAAAGTATAAAGCGCAGGATAGTGGGGTGCTGCGTCGACATGGGCGCCGTGACCACGGCCCTGTATTTGAACGGCAATCTGGCGGCGCCGCTGTTCGTGGTTTATCTCTGGGTTACCTTCGGGAACGGTTTCCGCTTCGGGAGGCCTTATCTCTTTTTTTCCATGGTGCTCAGCTTACTCGGTTACTGCTTTGTACTGTCTTCAACCGATCTCTGGCGGACAATGCCCTATGTGGGGGCCGGGCTTCTGGTGGGAATGGTCATGCTGCCCCTTTACGTGGCCTCGCTTCTCGGACGCCTGACCGCCGCCCTTGAAAGGGCGGAAGCGGCCAGTCGGGCAAAGTCCACCTTTCTGGCCACCATGAGCCACGAGATCAGGACCCCTTTAAACGGCTTGATCGGTATCGGCGACCTGCTTTCCAGGACCCGCCTGGATCGGCAACAGAAGCACTATATGACGCTTCTCAACAGGAGTTCGGAGTGGTTGTTGCGAACAATTTCGGACGGTCTTGATTTTACTAAAATTGAGGCCGGTGAACTCGTCATGGAAGCGTTGCCCGTGAATTTAAAGGAGGGGTTGGCCAACCTTTCCGAGGTTTATACCGAGGTTGCAAGGGGCAAGCCGATCCGGTTTATCCATCGCATTGACGAACAGATTCCCCCCGCGGTTGAGTGTGACCAGTTTCGATTGTTCCAGGTCCTCAACAACCTTTTAACCAATGCGTTTAAATTCACCGAGCGGGGAGAGGTCTGTCTTTCCGTGACCATTGGAATGAAAACCGAGGAGCGACTCCTTCTTGACTTCTCCGTTGGGGATACCGGAACGGGCATCGCCCCGGAGGAGTTAAACGACATCTTCCAACCCTTTCACCAGGCAGGTACCTCAACGGCCCGCAACCATGGCGGCACGGGACTAGGCCTTGCCATTGCAAGCCGGATTGTCGAACTGATGGGCGGCGCCGTCCATGTTGAAAGCACCCTGAACGAGGGGAGCGTGTTTTCTTTCCGGTTGGCCTTGAAGGTTGGCGGGGAGGCCCACGTCCCCTCTGCGGTAAAGGGGAGTCCGGGGATTCAATGGCATCGACAACCCGTGGTTCTGCTGGTGGAAGATACGGACATCAACAGGGAGGTGGCCGTTAATTTCCTGGAGCAGTTCGGGTGCAGGGTATGCACCCGTACCGACGGGACGGGGGCCCTGGAAGCGGTTGAAGAGGAGAAGTTCGATTTGATACTCATGGACTGCCAGATGCCGGTGATGGACGGGTATGAGGCCACGAGAAGAATTAAAAAGATGGGGGGGCGAATCGCCGAGATACCCATTGTCGCCCTGACCGCCCACATCACCGCCGAGGACCGTGAAAAATGTTTCGCGGCGGGAATGCTGGACTACATGGGAAAACCCTTCAGGGGGGCGGAGCTGGAGATGCTGTTGAGTCGGCGGTTGAGCGATCTCGTTGCCGGGTTTGAAGGAAAGAGCGAATACCCTGCGGGCGATAACCCGCTCCCTCCGGCGGCGCCGCCCGTTGACGAGGAGAGGAGAAGGGCCCTGCACGATCTCAGAAATTGCCTGGGCGCGATCGTGGGCAATACGGAGCTTGCATTGCTGGATTGGGATGATGCCGAAGGCGCGGAACCCCTGCTGAGGGAAATACTCAACGCGGCCAATCGGGCCACGATCATCTCTTCCGACCTGACTTGATTCCCTGGAGGGCTTCCAGTGGGGATTCACAGCATAGGGCGAACCCGAGCGCATGTCAACGACGCGTTCACGATCCGAGCGCAATCCACCGATCCCTTCCTCCCCCGCAGGCGGAATCCCCGCCGGCGGGGGAAGGGATAGTCTTCACCTTTTCAGCCGGTACCTGTGAGTTTGAAGTTGGAAACGGATATGTCGTTGGGCCCGTCGCATCGAAAATGCTCGTCAAAGACTTTGCTTGAGAACAACTCGTTATTGGGCATTCTCTGTTCATTATTGAATTCCCATGTTTTCCATCCGGAACCGGAATCCCCTTCCAGGCTGAGGATAACGTCATCCGCCGTGTACAGGAGTTTCCCGCTGCCGGTAAAACACTTGTCCCCGACCGCAATGCTCACGGAGGTAACTGGAAATTCCGCCAACGGTTCTTCGTTGAGTCCGGTGCCGGTGGAGATGATCAACTTTCCGCTAATCTGCTTCTCCTCGTGGGAACCGGTTTTGTATACCGCCGTTCCGGTTACGGAAAATTGAACTTTACTGCCTGCTTCATTTGACGGTCGCTTTGTCATTCTGGGTCTCCTTTCTCAAATGGGTGTCGCGTTTCACCATTCCGGATAGATGGGCAGTGGATATATGCCGATGTGCTCGCGGATTTCGCGACACGGTTGTCGAGCGGTTCCGCATTTGATTGTGGCGATGGAAGGGCGACATCCGGTCCCGCTGCTGAAACCAGTGGTGTGTCTCAGGCCTCGGATACGGTTTTCGACCGGCTCGAACGTGAAGGAATCAACACCGGCTTGTTTTGGAACCTGCTGCCTTTCAATGTGATCGAATGCGGGAACGGATCCTCCCCCAATGCAACCCTCCGATCGGGTTTCAAAATCGGTGATTCAATTGCGAGATTAATCTAATATGTTGAAATTAGTTCGAAAAAATAAGTGTCTCGCTTGGTTTGAAAATATCAGAGCAGCATTGATAATGCAAGGGAAAACATGGTTGCCACACAAAGTGGGCCCGGTTTGAAAACTGCAATGTGACTTGAATGCGTGCTTTCCATCGTTTCAGCGACGGGGCGTTCCGGGCAATCGCTTTCCTCCGGTGCAACGTCATTTCGTCGTTGGGTACCGAACGGGTCGGAGCGCAGCCGGTTAAGGAATCGAGAAAGAAAAAATCCACGGTTGCCGATGATTCGTGTTGCTGTTGACGTAAAGCAATGCCCCGGTTTTCCCGAGCCGCGTGCCCCGGGATGGTGGGTTTATTTAATTCCGCGCCCCAAGTCGAGGCGGATCCTTGAAATGGTTCGATATCATACTGTAAATACTTGATCGGCGCCTGGTTTTAATGCCCGGCATTGTTGTTTTACGGGGAATATGATGGGTTTCCAATAGTCCACTCTTCGGTGAAGAAGTGTGAAGTCTTGTGTGGAGATATAAGTAAGGTTTTGGTATTATTTGTAATGCATGTTGCCGAGCAAGTGGGAATTACTTGTCGTGATTATTTTTTTATTGACTGTGCCGGACGGTTCGGTGTATTGGAGGATTTCCGGCGCAAGCCTGCGGGTGTGGTCGGGAGAGTTGTTACATAACGTTCAGGTGCTCTCAGGAGCTGAAAAGGGAACCCCGTTAAAATCGGGGACGGGCCCGCCGCTGTGACCGGGGATGAACGCCGCGAAACGCCACTGTTCTAAAAGAATGGGAAGGCGCGGCAAGTAGGATGATCCGGAAGTCAGAAGACCTGCCTGAATGATGTTGGTTTGTCTTCGTGGACGGTGGATGAGCCTGGTAAATTTGAGGATAAAAAAGGGATATCCCGAATCGAGCTGTATCGATTCGGGATTTTTTTTGCCGAAAATTTGTTGGTTTTACTGTAAATCCCGCCATGCCCGAAGGCCCCGGGCCGAATCACGCGAAGACAAGGAAGAAGTGCCGGGTGTTGTTGTATATCCGTCACCGGGAAGGGAGACGATCCCGGGCGGGTAGGAATGTTGTTCCATTCTACCCAAGGCTAAGGCCTTGGATTCTTCGGCCTGAAGGCCGGATTGAAAAGGGGCTTTCGGCCATGGGTTTTGATCGTGTTTATCCTTTTTCCGCCGTTATCGGCCAGGAGCAGTTGAAGACGGCCCTTATCCTCAATGTGATCAACCCGCGCATCGGCGGTGTGTTGATCCGGGGGGAAAAGGGAACCGCCAAGTCCACGACGGTCCGGGCCCTTTCGGAACTGCTTCCCCCACTGGAGGTGGTGTGGGGGTGCGGCTTTTCATGCGATCCGTCCGAGCCCGAAGCCTTCTGCCCCCGGTGCCGTTCGCGGACCGGCGTTTCAAGCCGGAGCATCAGGACCCCCGTCGTGACCCTGCCCCTCAATGCCACCGAAGACCGGGTTGTCGGCGGAATCGACTTTCATGCGGCGGTGAAAAAAGGGGTTCGGAAACTCCAGCCCGGACTTCTTGCGGAAGCACACCGGGGAATCCTCTACGTGGACGAAATCAACCTCCTGGACGACCATATCGTGGACATTATCCTCGATGCCGCCGCAGCAGGGGAGAACCGGGTGGAGCGCGAGGGCGTCTCCTTCTCACATCCGTCCCGCTTTATGCTTGTGGGAACCATGAACCCGGAGGAGGGAGAGCTGCGGCCCCAACTGCTGGACCGCTTCGGGCTCTGCGTGGATGTTTCCGCTGAAACGGATCCGGAGACAAGGGTGGCGTTGATGGTTCGGCGGGAGGCATTTGACGGGAACCCGCGAAAATTCTTTGCCCGATTCGCTTCCCAGAATGATTTTGCCGCCCAGAGAATACTACAGGGAAAGGAACGGCTCGCCCATGTGCGTTTTCCAAGCCGCCTCCGGGGTTTCGCGGCCGAACTGGCCATGGAAAATGCCGTTGCGGGGCACCGGGCGGACCTTGCCCTTGAGCAGGCTTCCCGCGCGCTCTGCGCCCATGATCTCAGGCAGGAGGTGACGAGCGAGGATATCGCAGCGGTGGCCTCCATGGTCATGGCACATAGAACCCGGCACGGGGCCCCGCCGCCGCCTCCACCGCCAAAGCCGGAAGAGGAGCAAAACACCGGGGATGAGAATGAAAATTCCCCGGAAAACGCCCCCCCGGACACCGATGAGGAAAACGACGGTGAAGGGAAATCCCAGCCGGGGGATAATCGAGACGAAGGGCAAGGGGAAGATCCTCGTGATAATTCTTCCGGAGAGCATTCCGTTCCCCGGCCGCCGCCCGAAGCCGATGACGGGGAAGACGGGGAAGACGGTGAAACGGGCGGAAGCGAGGCGATCTTCGAGGTGGGGCAAACCTTCAAGGTCAAGAACTTCACCGCCGCCAGGGACAAGGTCTTTCGCAGGGGATCGGGGAGAAGGTCGAGGACCCGTGTTTCCCAACGACAGGGGCGGTATATCCGGAGCACCATGACGCGGAGCCCCGGGGACATCGCCCTGGACGCCACCCTCAGGGCGGCGGCTCCCCACCAGGAGAAACGCCGGAAAGAGGAGGGCGGACGGCGGGCGGTGATCCTGAAAAGCTCGGATATCCGGGAGAAAATCCGCGAAAAAAGAATCGGCAACTTCCTGCTCTTTATCGTGGACGCCAGCGGCTCCATGGGCGCCAGGGGGCGGATGACCGCCTCCAAGGGGGCGATCATGTCCCTTCTCCTGGACGCCTATCAAAAGAGGGACCGGGTGGCCATGGTCTCCTTTCGCAAGGAGGAGGGGTACGTGAACCTGCCCCCCACCGCTTCGGTGGAGATGGCGGGAAAGTTGCTCTCGGAGATGCCCGTGGGGGGGAGAACGCCCCTTTCGGCCGGCCTTGCAAAGGGACACGAACTCCTGCGCAACCATCTTCTTCTGGAGCCCACATCCCGCCCCATCGTCATGATCATTACCGACGGCAAGGCCAACCGCGCCCTTGGCGATCTCAAACCCTTCGAGGAGGCCATGGCCTTTGCCGCGCGCATGGACCGGGACGGCAGGAGCCGGTTTATCGTGGTGGACACCGAGGAGGAAGGGCTTATCCGTTTCGGTCTCGCCGAAGAGCTGGCCGGGGCGCTGGGGGCCGAGTACTTTAAAATCGATGAACTCAAATCCGATCGACTGCTCGAAATCGTGAAAGGAAGCAGGTAACCATGGAGAAACCGACCTACCCGTTTGTCGCCATCGTGGGCCAGGAAAAGATGAAGACGGCCCTGATTCTCAACATCATCAACCCATCCCTCTCCGGTGTCCTGATCCGGGGGGAAAAGGGGACGGCCAAGTCCACTGCGGTAAGGGCCCTTGCCCGTATTCTTCCCGAGATCCGGACGATCAGGGACTGCCCCTTTCAGCAGGACCCCGTCGAAGGCGATCCCCTGTGCGAGGTCTGCGTCAGAAAGGAGTGCAGGGACAATATCTTCGGGATCGGAAAGGTGGAAACCGAAACAAGGAGGGTGCGGGTGGTGGAGCTTCCCGTGGGCGCCACCGAGGACCGGGTGGTGGGCACCCTTGACCTGGAGCAGGCTCTGAAAGAGGGGGAGAAGAAGATCGAGCCGGGCCTCCTTGCCGCCGCACACCGGGGCATCCTCTATGTGGACGAGGTGAACCTCCTGGACGACCATGTGGTGGATGTGCTCCTGGACTCCGCCGCCATGGGGGTCAATGCCGTGGAGCGGGAAGGGGTTTCCTTTTCCCACCCCGCAAGGTTCACCCTGGTGGGCACCATGAATCCCGAGGAGGGTGAGCTGCGCCCGCAACTCCTGGACCGCTTCGGCCTCTGTGTTCACCTTGAAGGGCTCGGGGATCCCGGGGACCGGGTTGCCGTCATGGAGCGAAGGGTGGCGTTCGAGGCGGAGCCCGAGGGTTTTTGCAGGATGTGGGAGGCTGAATCCAGGGCGCTGGTGGAGCGCATCGAAACGGCTGTCGCCCTTTACCCCCGGGTGGAGGTGGAGCGCTCCCTTTACTTTGACATCGCCGGATACTGCCTGGACGTGGGGGTGGACGGCCATAGAGGAGACATCATCATCCTCAAGACCGCCAAGACCCTGGCGGCCTACCAGGGACGCGCCCGGGTAATCCCCGAGGACATCGAGTTCGCGGCGGAACTGGCACTCCCTCACAGAGTCAGGCGCCAACCCCTCCAGGACATTGTTGCCGACGTGGGCAAGGTGCGGGAACTAAACCGCAAGGCGAGTTAAAGATACTGAGATACTGGGAGATACTGGGGTCGGACCTTCTCAACCGCTTGATTATTTACATTAAAGTGCCTGTGTCGGCTTCATTATAGTGCTTAGCCTTGCCATTTTAGGGTCAAAAGTGCCGGTTTAAGAAATGAGGTGTCAAGAGTCTTGTTCTTAAAGCTGTAATTTGGTCCTCGAAAAGGCCGTTCTAAGGTCTCTGAAGGATGTGAGATGCATTACAAAGGTTCAAAAATCAAATAGTTGGTTAGGTCCGACCCCAAGTGTAAAGGAAACGTGAGATTCGCGGCGGCATTCAAATTCTGATTACCTTCGACCTTTTTCTCCTAATTAAGGTTGCGGTTTCCTCTCCTCCTTCCGGATGTTTCGGAGGGGGGCGGGGGACCGATTAAAGCTTATCGACAGGCTTGGCCCGTGCGGTCGGGAGTCGGTTGTCGGGGATGATATTGTCGATCATATGAAAGTATGGTCAAATTCATCGGTATGGCGATAGGGCTCGTCTTACGACCGGCATCTTTCCGCGCGGGCCGACTTTTTACGGCATTATTTCGAAACGGATATTGCCGGATGCCTCGATTCACGGCTAAGGAGCATCTATCTTCCTTACCCATCAATCCTTTCGGGCTTCCTGAATGCATCATTCTCATTTTTGCAGCTTTTTGCCTTGCCGCCGCAATAAGGACGGGATTTCCGTTAGACCGGCAACTAAATACGCAAATCCGTGATGGAAACATGGGGTTGGTTTCATGAGCCGTTTCGAGTTGAAAATCCACGCCTCTTAATTGCCCGGGTTAATATAAGGAATTGATGAAATGATTCGACTGGAAAATTTGGAAAAAGAGTACGGATCGGCGCGGGCCCTGAGGGGGGTTGACCTTACCGTGCAAAAGGGAGAACTCTTTGCATACCTCGGCCCCAACGGGGCGGGCAAGACGACCACTATACGCATCCTCACCGGGCTCACCCGTCTTGGGTCGGGAAGCGCATGGCTGGAGGGGTTTCACGTGGAAAAGGATGCCGTGAAAGCAAAGAGGTGTTGCGGGCTGGTGCCCCAATCCATCAATCTCGATCAGGAGCTCTCAGTGTGGGAGAACATGGATATTCACGGAAGGCTCTTTCACATGCCCGCGAAAAAAAGGCGGGAAAGGAGCCGCGAGCTTCTCTTCTACGTGGGGCTCGACGAACAAAGAAAGGCCCTGGTGAAGACCCTTTCCGGGGGGATGAAGCGGCGCCTGATGATCGCAAGGGCCCTGCTTCACGAGCCGAAAATCCTCTTTCTCGACGAGCCCACCGTTGGGCTGGATGCGGCCATCAGGCGAAGGATCTGGGCCCTGATCAAGAAGATCCAGAAGGACGGCACCACCATTTTCCTCACCACCCACTATATCGAGGAGGCGGAATTCCTTGCCGGAAGGGTGGCGTTTATTGACGAGGGCGCCCTGGTGGCCCTCGATACCCCTTCAGCCCTTATGGGGCGGCTGGGCAGCTGGGCCGTGGACATCACGGACGAAGACCGTTTTCAAACCGATTTCTTTGACGACCATGACGCGGCGCTCGGGTTCATGGCGGGAAAAAAGGGGAAGGGGAGCACGGTGCGAAGGGTGAACCTTGAGGACGCGTTTCTTGCGCTCACCGGCAAGAAGGTAAAGGGGGCGTCATGATGAGAGGCTGGTTTGCCGTTTACTATCGAGAACTTTTGATACTGAGGCGAAGGTTTTCCCGCTTGATCAGCTCCATGTCCGTCTCACCCCTCCTGTACCTGATCGCCTTCGGCTATGCCATGGGCGGGTCGGTAACGGTGGACGGCCATACCTACATGGAGTTTCTGATTCCCGGGCTCGTGGCCATGAGCTCCATGACCCAGTCCTTTGGCATCGCAAGCGAGATCAACATCTCCCGCTTTTACTGGCATATCTTCGAGGAGTTCCAGGCCGCCCCCATCTCCAATCTCGCCTATGTAACGGGGGAGGTCATGGCCGGCATGACCCGGGCGCTCCTTGGCGTGTGCGTTATCCTGCTCCTCGGCTGCTGTTTCGGGATCGTGCTCGATTACGGTATTCTCTTCTGGACCGGGATGTTCCTCAACAGCCTTGTGTTCTCCTCCCTTGCCGTGGCAATGGCAATGCTGGTGAAATCCCATGCGGACCAAGCCATGCTCACCAGCTTCGTGATCACGCCCATGGCCTTTCTCGGGGGAACCTTCTTTCCCCTGGATCGCCTTCCCGTCTGGGCACAGAAGCCCATTGCCCTGCTGCCCCTGACCCATGCCGCTTCCATCATACGGAATGCGGCCTTCGGCAAGTCCCTTTCGGCGGTATCGTTTCTGCTGCTCACGGTTGCGGGCATCGGCCTTTTCTTCACGGCATACGCCTGCGTGAACAGGGCAAGGAATTGATGAAAATATCCTATCTCATATTGGGGTTGACCACGGGGTGTAACCTTCGATGTCGCTACTGCTACCGGGGAGAGGAGGCGTCCGGCCCCGTTGAGGTGATGGGCGACGGGGTAATGGCAAAGGCGCTTGGCCTTGCTTCGGCATCTGGGGAACCGTTCCATGTGCAGCTTACCGGCGGGGAGCCGACGCTGGTTCCCCACCGTATCCGCAGGGTCGCGGAGATCATACGGGAGAACAAATGGCCCGCGACCATTGCCGTCCAGACCAACGGCACCCTTATCGACCGCTCCCTTGCAATGCTCTTCCGGGAGTATGGGATCCGGGTGGGGCTCAGCCTGGACGGGCCTGTTCGGATTCAGGAAAGCGTTCGGGGAGAGGCCGGCGCGACCTTGAAGGGCATGGCCCTGCTGGATGCGGCCGGCGTGGATTTTCGGGTGACGACCGTGGTGACCGGTGAAAATGTGGGGCATCTGGATGAGACGGCCTTGATGCTGGGGGCATACAAGCATGCACGGGGCATGGCTCTGGATCTTTTGGTGCAAAGGGGGCGCGCAAAAAGGGGCGGCATGCCCGAGTTCGGTTGTGACTCAAGACAATCGCCGTGCGGTTCCGGGGGCAATACCGTGGCGAACGGTCGGTCCCCTTCACCCATGGAGATGGAATCGGGTCCTGGTAATCAATTAAGCGTTGTCGGGGGAAAGAGGGCTTCGAACGCTTCCCCGGGACAGGGGCGATTGTTGCCGGCAACGGAATCTTCTCGGGAAGAAAAAGAGTTCCCGGCCTTCGGCGGACAAGGGGATGGGCCGGTTGCGGCCGCAACCCCGGAGGAACTGGCGGCGGGAATCGGGAAGCTGGTAAAAACTCTGGATAAAGTCAATGGGTTGCGAAAAACGCCCATCCGGCTCAGGGAACAGGACCTGCTGCGGAGAAAGTTAAACGGGAGTAAAAATGCTTGTTCCGAAGGATATTGTAATGCCGCAAGGGGCGAAATCCTTTGCGTCCACCCCGGCGGCAAACTCTACGTTTGCGGACAGACGGTGGGAGATCCCGAATTCTCCTGCGGAAGCGTGGAGGCCCCGACAGCATCGGGCCTTAAAGGGCTCATGGGCAAAAAAATCGAACCTTCGAATTGCAAAGGGTGCATCGTCGAGGGTTTCTGTCCGGGAGAATGCCCCAGCCGCGTCCATTACAACCGACGAGGGCAGAATAGCGGCGGGGGGCGTGATTTGGCCTGTATCATGTACCGCGCGCTTTTCCGGTAGCTCCAGTTAATGGGAAATACTGAAAAAAAAGAGGGGCTTGGATGAAGTTATTCAGGTTGTGTTATTATAGTGCGACGTCCACGGACATGATGTCCCTAAGCGGCGGCGTGGCCGAATACCGGGAAAAGGTCGGCCCCATGACGATTATTGCCAGGACCAGGGGCCAGCTTTTCGACGAATCGCGCATCCGGGCGTTTGTGCGGGAAGCCTCGGCATCGGACCTGATCGTGGTGAGCCTTCACGGGGGGAGGGCGTCCTGTCCGGCATTCGATGCCCTGATTGATGCTCTGGATGCCCAGCGGAAGGAGGGAAAGACGCCCCCCCACCTTCATATTCAACCCACCGGCGGCGACGAGGACGCGGTGATCCTGGCAAGGGACCATTCCGACGGTTTCGGCGGGCCCGTGTGGAAGACCGTGGAGCGGTACCTCACATTCGGCGGCGCCCCGAATTACTTCAACCTGATGATCTTCCTGTGCAACCTGCTGAGCGGGGAAAACCTCGACCCCGCCCCTCCTGAAAAACCTCCCCACGAGGGGATCTACCACCCCGACTACGGAGGGATAACGGACACGGACATCTACCTGGAAAACCACCTGGATCCCTCGCGGATCACCGTGGGACTGTGGTTCTACCAGAGTTACCTCCTGAACAACGACCTCGAACATATCGACCGGTTCATCCGCGAAATCGAGGCGCGCGGGGCCAACGTGATTCCGGTGTTTCACCTCCGGTACCGGGACGAGAACATCGGCAACCGGGGGGCCGGTTACGCCGTGGAGCGCTTCTTCACCCATGAAGGCAGGTCCCGCATCGACGTGCTCCTCAACCCCATGATGTTCTCCATGACCCTCAACTGCCCGGATTATGCCGGGTTGCTGGAGGGATTGAACGTACCCTTTATCCAGGCGATCATCTCCATGACCCCCAGGGCGGTCTGGGAGGAGAGCCGCCAAGGGATCTCCACCATGGAGGTCTCCTTTTCAGCGGCCCAACCGGAGTTCGACGGCGCTCTGATCACCGTGCCCGTCGCCACCCGGGAGGAGAAGCATATCGATCCCGTAACGGGAGCACTCCTCGCAAAGCTTGCCCCGCTGCCCGATCGGGTGGAAAAGGTGGTGGGACTTGCGTTGAACTGGGCGAGGCTGGGAAAAAAGGAGAACAGGGACAAGAAAATCGCCGTTGTGTTTCATCACTACCCTCCCAGAAACGACCGCATCGGTTGCGCGGCGGGCCTCGACAGCTTCCAGAGCGTAAAGCACCTGGTGGACCGTATGAAGGCGGAAGGCTACGAAGTCTCCCGTACCTATGAGAACGGGGACGAGCTGGCCGAGGAGATGCTCTCCCGCATGACCTGCGACAGGCGGTGGCTTACCCCCGACCGCATGGCCAAAAGGGCCGAAGCCGTTGCCGGCGCGGGCGACTATATCCCCTGGCACGACGAGCTGCCCGAAGGGTCCCGGCGGAAGATGACCGGGGACTGGGGAGAGATCCCGGGGGATCTTTTCGTGCACGGGGAAAAGATGCTCTTTCCGGGGACCGTGAACGGAAACCTCTTTATCACCATCCAGCCCCCCAGGGGATACCTCGAGGATGTGGGTAAGGTATACCATGATTTTTATCTTTCGCCGCCCCATATCTACACAGCCCATTACCGCTGGATCAGGGACGTGTTCAAGGCCGACGCGGTGATGCACGTGGGCAAGCACGGCTCCCTGGAGTGGCTCCCGGGCAAGGCACTGGGGCTTTCGGAGAAGTGCTGGCCCGATCTCGCCATAATGGACCTGCCCAATGTCTACCCCTACATCATTAACGATCCCAGCGAGGGGACCCAGGCCAAGCGGCGCTCCTACTGCTGCATCGTCGACCACCTCACACCGCCCTTTACCAACGCCGACCTCCACGAGGAGTTGGCAAAGGTGGAGGGCATTTTAACGGAGTACGACGATGCAAAAAGGGAGGACCCGGGCAAATGCGAACTGCTCCGCCCCATGCTCTGGGAGGCGGTTGCCCGGGCGGACTTGGACAAGGACCTGGGCGTAACCGGGGAGGCGCCGCCGGAAAATTTCGAGGGCTTCCTCGAAAAGCTCCATGCCCACCTGGGGGAGATCTCGGACACCATGATTAACGACGGCCTCCATGTCATGGGCCGCCCGCCGGAAGGCCCCCTGCTGGTGGAGCTCCTGGCCCAGCTCACACGGATCGACAACGGCAAGGTTCCCTCCCTCAGGGAATCCGTGCTCCGCTCGTGGAACATGGATTACGACGCGTTGACGGAAAAGAGCGGACAACCCGTTTTCGACGGCAAAACCGGGCGCGAGGTGATCCGCCTTGCCCATGAAAAGGCCGTGGCGCTGATCTCCGACATGGAAAACGTGGGGTTTGACCCGGAGCGGATCGAGGGTATTGCCGCATGCAGGCTGGGGCAGGCCGCGTCCCCGGTTGTGGAGGTGATGGGGTACATCGCCGAAACCCTGGTCCCCAATATCATGCGGGTAAAAGGCGAGATGGATGCGTGCCTGTCGGCCTTTGACGGCGGGTTCGTTTCCCCGGGGCCTTCCGGGGCGCCCACCCGGGGGCAGGCGGACATCCTGCCCACCGGCCGGAACTTCTATTCGGTGGATCCCGCGAAAATACCCTCGCCGGGCGCCTGGGAGGTGGGCGTGGGAATGGGCGATGCCCTTATCGAACGCCACCTCAAGGAAACGGGGCGATACCCCGAGAGCATCGGGATCATCCTCTTCGGCGGCAGCACCATGCGCTCCAAGGGGGACGACCTGGCCGAGATCCTCTACCTCATGGGGGTCAAGCCCGTCTGGCAGGAGGGGAGCGGCAATGTCGCGGGCCTTGCGGTGATTCCCCATGTCGAGTTGGGAAGGCCCCGGCTGGACGTGGTGCCGAGGATCTCCGGGTTCTTCAGGGACGCCTTTCCCAACCTGGTGGAGCTCATGGACCAGGCTGCGGTCATGGTGGCGGCCCTGAACGAGACCCCCGACGTCAATATCCTCAGGCGGCACGTGTGCCGGGACAGGGAGGAGCTCATGGCAAGGGGCATGGACGGGGAGGAGGCCCTTCGGGAGGCGAGCTTCCGTGTCTTCGGTTGCCCCCCCGGAACTTACGGCGCCGGGGTCGAGGAGCTGGTGGAATCCAAAAACTGGGAGACGGCGGACGACCTTGCGGAAAACTATATCCGTTACTCCTCCCATGCCTACGGTAAGGGAAGCTACGGCAAGCGGAAGCCCGAGGTGTTCCGCCGGGTACTCTCTCGCATGGACGTGACGGTGAAGAACGAGGACTCCAGGGAGTACGACATGTTCTCCTGCACCGATTACTACAGCTATTACGGAGGGCTGATCGCCGCATCCAGGTCCGTGAGGGGCAAGCTCCCCCTCGCTCTGGTGGGGGACAGCTCCGACCCCAAGCGCCTCAAGACAAGAACAACCTTCGAGGAGACCCGCCATATCTTCCGGGCAAGGCTCCTCAACCCCAAGTGGCTTGAGGGGATGAAGCGCCACGGCTACAAGGGCGCGGGCGATATCTCCAAGATGATGGACGTGATCCTGGGCTGGGACGCGACGGCGGACGTGGTGGAGGACTGGATGTACCGCCGGGTGGCCGAAAAATACGCTCTCGATCCCGAAATGAAGGAGTGGCTCAGGTCGGTAAACCCCTACGCCCTCCAGAACATCCTGGACAAACTCCTCGAAGCGGCTGCCCGGGGCATGTGGGATGCCGACGACAAGATGGAAAGCGATCTCAGGGATGCCTACCTGGAAATCGAAGGCGACATAGAAGAAGCAACGGAATAAGAGAATATAGGGTCGGACCGAGTTAATGCTTTGATATTAAGTAGAATAACTGATTGTGGAGGGCGTTTGAAGCGCTTAGACTTAGCATTTTAGGGGTAAAATTGTGGGTTTAAGAAAGGCGTTGATATATGAAAACTCTTAAACTTGGCATTTTGGCCCACAAAACAGCCGACTAAGATCATCCGAGAATCCATTATGCTTGTGAATGTAAAACATTACCGATAGTTGGTTAGGTCCGACCCTCTGAATGCCGGGATCGACCCTCTGGATGCGCTCCGGATGCGACCCTCTGGATGTCTGGATATGATCGCGGATAATTGGTTGGGTTCGTTCATTCTGCGGACTCCGGCTTTCCGGCTATTCTGAAAAGGAATTCTCATCATGAAAGAAGTCGTCCGGATAAAGCCGACTCAGGTTTATAGTTTCAACTTTTTTATTGTGCTTGTACTCCTTTGGATATTACCGTCATGTGCCCATTTTCGGGGTGTTCGGGAAGGGCTTAAGGGGCCGGTTTCCGATCAGGTGGGCATGTGTTCATATCGGGTAAAGAACCTTGTGGGGTACATAAAAATGGACGCCGGGGGAAAGGAAGTAAATAGAATCGTTATTGAACGGGATGCGGACGGCAACATTGTTCGAAAAGTACATTATGATAAAAACGGTGAAATTAGAAAGAGATTTTCATATCGCTTCGACGGGGCACGGCGATTGATGGAAAAAATCAAGCATGGGCCGGACGGGACACCGGTTAAAATCATTCGTTACGAGTATACCCTGAGCAACCGCATCTGCAAACAGGTGGACAGTGCAGGTGACGGCAGTCTGCTGAAAACACATTATTACTATTTTAACGAAGATGGGGAGCGGATTCGAAAGACAACATATACATCGCGGAATACCTTGAAAAGAACGAGGCTCCATCTCTTCGACGAAGGCGGGCGCAGGATAAGAGATTACTCGTTTTTACCGGACGGAAACATGGCGGGAAGCGCCTCGTACGAGTATGATGAAAGCGGCTTCATGGAGTGCATTCGGTTCTATGACGGAGCGTTTCAATTAAGGGGCAAAAGCTTGATCGCAAAGGATGCGGCGGGACGCCCGACAAAGAAAAACCGGTTCGACAGGGAAGGTAATCTGAAATCTGTCCTTGAATATGTATATTAATCCTCCAGCGACACTTATCGAGCAGCATCCGCCATGTTCGCGCGGTTATACCCTGTTGACCCTTGAGGCAACACCATGCCCGGCGTTTGCGGCCGGAGCTGGGGCGAACCGCCGCAACAACAACTTATTCCGGGATGATCCTCAATGAATTTTCGTTAACAGTACTTTGGCCTGTCATTTCAGGTTTAACGAATGGGGGGGATGTGTAAATGCGAGTCCCCTTAGACTTTGTTTTTCCTGATTACCATCGAGACTCAGCCATGATTATATTATGGGTTACAAAACCAACACGTTAAAAACATTGGAGGTTCCCATGGCCAAAAATCTCGTTCAATTTCAAAAGGGCATGAGCTTACCCGAGTTCCTTGAGAAGTTCGGCAATGATGAGCAGTGCTTGGCAGAAGCCTTTCGACTCAGGTGGCCTCAGGGGTTCAGTTGCCCCAAATGCGGAAACCGTACTTATTGCACACTCAAGGTTAGAAAACTTGTTCAGTGCAACCGGTGCCGGCGACAAACGTCAGTTACTGCTGGGACAATTTTCCATGGAACAAAACTGCCACTTTCCAAGTGGTTTCTTGCAATATATTTGATTTCACAAGATAAAAATGGCATTTCTGCTCTTGAACTTAGTCGTCAAATTGGCGTATCGCATAACGCTGCTTGGAAAGTCAAACACAAGCTGATGCAAGTGATGCTTGAGCGTGACACCACAAAAAAGCTCCAGGGCCGCGTCGAGATCGATGATGCATATATGGGCCCTAAAAAGGTTCCTGGTAAGGCCGGACGCGGCGCTAAAGGCAAAATCCCGATTGTAGCAGCAGTTCAAACCAACGAAGGTAAACCGATTTTCATCAAACTTTCCAAACTCAATGGGTTTCGTAGTAGCGAAATAGAAGCCTGGGGTAGGCATCACTTAAGACCAAGAACAGTTGTGGTTTCAGACGCCCTTTATTGCTTTAAAGCTGTTGAAAAAATAGGGTGTTCCCATGAAAGCCATGTCGTTGGTAGTGGGAGAGATGCCGTTGAGCATCCGGCCTTCAAATGGGTTAACACGGTAATAGGAAATGTTAAAAACTCAATTAAAGGCACTTACCATGCTATCCGGCCGAAACATCTACCTCGCTATTTGGCAGAATTTCAATATCGCTTCAATCGCCGGTTTAACCTAAGAACTATTATGACTCGGCTAATTTATATGGCATTACGCACACCTCCTCTGCCGTACCGGCTTGTAAAGTTGGCTGAGCCTCGATGGTAATCAGG
>PPCM01000498.1_pt1 | contig 33326 bp, 31 predicted proteins | sample 1555541 | NCBI WGS metagenome assembly PPCM01 (sample SAMN05284479, study PRJNA326546) | Marine sediment metagenome, whole genome shotgun sequencing project. | isolation source: marine sediment | place: Germany: Wadden Sea | collected 2012-09-05
ACCGTTTATTAGGGCTTCGCCGTTGGGGACAATACTGTGGGGGTAAATAAAATATTTCCTTTCCCGCGTGAGGGTGTGTGGGAGTTCTTTTTGTAAATTTTTGCAGATTTAAGCCAACGGACGCGAAGCTTATTAAAAGTTTTAGGAGAGTCCAGAGAACCCTTTTTCAAAAGGGTTCTTTGGACCCCGGAGGGCCGCCGGAGGCAAAATCGTTCATAGATAAAAAGCGCGATAGCGCATCAGAATATTTTTTCAGGAGCAAAATTAATGAGTGGTACCAATAAGAAAAAACGTGATGTGCAGGCTGGGCTTCTTACTTTGCGTAAGCGGATGCCTGCTTTGGAAAATATTTTTGATGCCTTTGGCCCGCTGCTTATTGCTCAGGAGAAAGCGGAAGAAATTCTGGCGGACTGGGATAATTTCGAGATCCCTGAATCATACGCCCCGCGTTTTGAGCAGGGTGTGCCTTTACTTGCGGATACGGAACTGCCGGAACTTGGAGATAAGTACCGAGAAGTTTTCATGTTGGTGGCGGGTGCTGTTTCCGAAGGCATTCCTGCCATTTGCGGGCAGGTTGATGAAATTGTCGCTGCTGTCGGCGATGTGGACAATTTCAATGATCTGCCCAAGGCTCTCTGGGAAGAGGATGAAAAGCAGCTGCGTGCTTTGATTGAAGAGTGGAAAGTTGATGATCAGGTGCTGGCTTTTATGGGTACTCTTGCGCTCAAGCCTTTCATGGCCCGCATGGAGCCGAAAGCAGCCAAGGCTATCGAGAATATGCAGTGGCATAAGGGCTATTGTCCGGTGTGCGGGACATTCCCTGATCTGGCTTTGCTGCGTAAATCAGGCGATGATAATGCCTATCTGAAATCCCATGGCGGGCAGCGTTGGCTGCATTGTTCCTGCTGCGGACATGAATGGCGTTTCAAGCGCAACACATGTCCTTGGTGCGAAAATGAAGACCATGAAAAGATGCGTTATCTACAGGCCGAGGAACGCAAGAATGAGCGCGTCGATATCTGCAAATCATGCAACCACTACTTTGTGACCATTGATACCCGCGAGCTTGCAGAGCAGCCGGACCCGCGTGTCGCGCCGCTGGGACTTGTGCATCTGGACATCAAGGCTCAGGAAGAAGACTTTCTGCCTATGGCTGAAACTCCTTGGAATGTTTTGTAATAATTTGGGTTCATATTTGTAATTCAAGGCTGAAACTCTCGCGGTTAAATGCGTGATGTTTCGGCCTTTTGTTTTTGAATGAATCAGGATGCCCCGCTATTGCAATCTGTGTTGAAATGATGCATTTGGACTTGTTGCATTAAAGAACTGTTGATAGCTCTCCAGAGCTTAAGTCGGTATGGTTTGTTTTAGTTTTGGCAAATATCCTTTTCCTTGGACGGAGTCTGTTTTGAGTTTAGAAAAATATCCTTTGTTGAAGAGTTTATGTGAGTTGATTCGGATCAATCTGCGGGTTTATCCGGGATTTTTGCTGCACACGAACTACAAGGTTAAACAGCTTAGAAAATTGAATAATCTTCCAAGCGATGTTGTTCTTAAGGATAGAGTAGACCTTGCAGTCGTTGCCATAATGAAGGAGGAGGATAAGTTTATTGAAGAGTGGCTGTGCTTTTACCTCCGCATGGGAGTCGGTCATTTTTATCTCTACAATAACGGTGATTTTGAAAAGACCGACAAGAGAATCAGGCCTTATGTCGAGCAAGGTCTTGTGACCCATATTCCCTTTCCTGATTTGCCCAACATGCCTTACGACAGGAAAAAGAAAGAAAGGAATAAAGAGCACAATATGCAGTATCTTGCTTACGGCGATTTTTTGATTCGTTATAAGCAGAATGCAAAGTGGGTTTTGAAGGTCGATTTGGATGAGTTTGTTTACCCGACAGTAAAATCGGGGCATAGCAGTATTGCAGAATATCTTGAATTTTTAGATGCCGATGATGTTGTTTATGTAACGGTTCCCAGTTTTTATTTTGGTGCATCAGGGCATGATGACAGCCCGGAAGGACTGGTTATTGAAAGTTATACAGAGCGTCGACCTCACGCTCAAAGCTATAAATGTATGGCCAGAACAGACTATATTCTACCGCAATCCTACAGCACATGCCATGACTTCAATTTGAAGCCTTCCGGCAAGCAGAAGAGGATTAATGATAATAAGTTGCTTTTGAATCATTATTTTACAAAATCTAAAGAAGATTTCGCTATCAAAACAAAATGTTTTTCATTTGCCGGTAAGGATTTTGAGCGGTTTTACAGTTTCAATGCCAAGGAAATGGTTAAAGACGAAGGGGATATTTTACAATACGTAGCCGGAACAAAGGAATTGATAAATCGCTACAAGTCTTAGAGTGCTAAGGAGTTAGGGGATGCTGCCGTTTGTATGTTGCTGTTCCGGGCGGGTATGCAGCTTATTTACAAGGCTTTCCAGTTTTCCATTCTCTTTTATTATGTTGATCCCTTTTTGGAGCCGTTGCACAACATGGTCCGGTGTGTCTTTGTTGAAAGCGAAGTATATTTCACCAAGATTGACAGTGTAAACATTTATGAATTTCGACCAGTCCATGCCCCTTTCTTTTACGGTGTAACGAAACACATTCTTGTTTTCCAGAACAAGATCAACTCTGCCCCTGATTAGTTTATCAAGCATCATCGAAGTCTTTGTGGAGAGGTCGGTCCTGGTCTCGGGGAACTTGTTTTCCTGTAGAATGTAGTGACCGATGCCTTGTCTGGCTGTGGTGATGTTGTATCTTTTTAGATCGGTTATCGAATCGGCTTTAATGTTTGTGTTTTGAGTATAAAAAGAAAATGTTGCGTTTGTTATGGGACCTGCCCACTTAAATGATTTTTCTCTGAAATTGTTTCTGGCGGTACTGAAAAGGCAGGTACTCGGGGTTTGTAAGGCTGTTTTATATCCTCTGGCCCAAGGGTAAATATGCAGCTGGGTTTTATCTAATTGTATATCCACAGCAGCTAGGGCCGCGCGCAAGACATCAACACTGATACCCTGTATTTTTTTGTCCTCCATATAGTTGTATGGAGGGAGATGTTCGGTGATGAACACCGCTTTGTCTAAAGACTGCGCCAAGGCAGTGCTGCAAAGGGAAAGCAATAAGAAGGTGCAGATAAGAAAGCGTGTAAGCATTTGAGTCCTCACTATAAAAATGCTTACCTCAATTTTTGATAAATTAAAACGCTTACCTGCTGTGATTTTTTGATGTGATTGGGTGCTCTGGATCAGGATTGAGTGCAGGCTAAGTCATTGCCTGTAATCAGGTCAGTGAGAAGGTCTTTTCTGTCTTGAACTCCGTTAACTGGCAGTATGTATATGCAATTCCAGCAGCCGTCCCAGAGGCAATCCGCCTGCGGGGGATTTGCAAGTTCTTTACGGAAATTATCCGTTTCTCCGGCATAAAGCATGTTGACCTTGAATCCGGCCCGGTGTCCTCGTGGATGGGTATAGGCAAGAATGTAGACTCCGCCGGATTCAGGAATGGGGCGGGTTTTGGCAAAGATTCCGAATTTATATTCTGTCCCGGATTTACCTTGAAAAAGCCATTCTTTTTTCTTGAACATGTCTTCGTTCTCCGCCCACCCCTGAACCGGAGCTTCTGGTTCAGGGGTGTTGTCGTGTGAGTGGTTCCGATTTGAAAATTATTTCTTTATTGCCGCGCGCAGGTCGCTGACCATTGCGCCGATGTCATCAGCACCGACAATCTCGGTGACGAGGGCTACGCATTTCGCGCCCCGGTTCATGACTTCGTCAATGTTGTGTTCCTTGATGCCGCCGATGGCAACGAATGGGATGTCGATGTTTTTGACTACCCAGTCGAGGTATTCAAAACCTACCGGATCAACCACATCGTCCTTGGTGTAGGTTTTGAAGATCGGGCCTACACCGATGTAATCAGCTCCCGCTTCAACTGCGGCGAGGGCTTCTTCCGGTGCGTGAGTGGAAAGGCCGATTGCCATTTCTTCGCCGATGAGCTTGCGTACTGCGTGTACCGGAAAATCTTCCTGTCCTATGTGGATTCCATCCGCTTCGACCATCATTGCCAGATCAATGTCATCATTGACGATGAACGCGGCTCCTGCTTCACGGGTCATCTTGCGGATTTCCATGCATTCTTCATATTTCTGACCGGATTTGATCTCTTTTTCGCGATACTGGATCAGCTTGATGCCGCTATCGAGCATTTCGCGGACAACTTCGATATTGGAACGGCCCTTGGAAAATTTCAGGGCGGTCAGGCAGTAAATATCGGTATCAAGAATATTCTGGCGGGTAATTTTTTTGTCGCTCATGGTTCGTTCCTTTGCGTTTAAGGACGGCGAAGCCCTGTTGAAAAAGTTTGGGATTCTTAAACCCTTTTCAAAGGGTTTAAGGCCTCCGGTAGGATCGCCGAAGGCATCTCTATTCCCGGAATTTATTCAAATAGTGGCTGAGCACAATGTCGGCCTGCTTTGCCGCACAGATTGCCACCCTTGGCGAGAAGGGCGGGGTCTTTGCGTTGCACTCGGTTTTCATGTCCCCGACAATGTAGAAATTATCACGGACCTTGCGTGTTTTGATTTCATCGCTGTTGCCCGCACCGCCCATGCCCGACGCGCTGACCAGCAGCTTGTCCGTGGGCAGGAAGGTTTCCACCAATGCTTTTTTACATGCGGCATCATCGAAAGCTTCGATGATCACATCGCATTCACCGAACAGCTCCAGCATATTTTCCCGGTTCACGGTCTGTTCATAGGTCGTGATATCAAGGTCCGGGTTGATGCTGCGCAGGTTTGCGCTGAGAGCTTCGACCTTGCTTTTGCCGACCTGCTTCATGAAATAGAACTGGCGGTTGAGGTTGGATTCCTCAATGCGGTCAAAGTCGGCAATGGTGAACTGCTTGAATCCGCTGCGTGCAAGGTGCATGGCGCAGTTTGACCCCAGTCCTCCGGCCCCTGCTATACCGATGCGGACCGCTTGCAAAGAGCGCAGACAGTCCGCACCAAGATATTTGGCTATGCCTTGTTCGGTTCGGTTCACGATGCTTCCTGCAGGGGATGCCAGTCTTTGAAAACAGGCTGGTAGCCGTGTTTTCTGAGTACCGCGCACATTTCATCCACACTGCGTTCATCGCTGATGTCAAACTGGCCGACTTTTTCCTCGTCTTCGCCTGTATGACCGCCGACTTCGGTAGACACTCCGGCGGACATGCGGGTTACTCCCAGCGGGAGGATATTCTCGCGGAAGTCCGGGGCTTCACGGGTGGAAATGGTTATTCCGCAGCGGGGCAGAAAGATGCGCAGGGCAAGCATGTTCTGCACAAGGTCTGTGTCACTGACCAGAGATTTGGGAGTGAAAGCATCGCCCACATGGGTACGGATACGCGGCAGTGATACGGCGATGTCCACTTCGGGATATTTGTTCTGCAGGTACGCGGCGTGGATGCCCGTTTTCAGTGCATCATGCCGCCAGTCGTCAAGTCCGAGCAGGGCGCCGATATTGACCACGCGCATTCCTGCTTTGCAGGCTCTTTCGGGTGCATCAAGGCGGAAGCGGTAATCATGCTTTGGTCCGGCTGGATGCAGTTCCGGGTAAAGTTCTTCGTTGTAGGTTTCCTGAAACATGGTCATGCCATCTACACCCGCATTGACCTGACGGGCGTATTCTTCTTCGGTCATGGCGTAAATTTCGATGGATATGGATGGAAAGTGCTTACGCAGGATCTCCACTGCGGATTCAATGTATTCCGGGGAGGATTTGGCCCGTGCATCCCCGGTGAGGATGAGCAGGTGTTTTAGTCCGGTGGCTGCAATGGCCTTGGCTTCTTTTTCCAGTTCTTCCGGTCCAAGCTGTGAGCGGGGAATATTGTTTTTGGTATTGAATCCGCAATACACACATTTATTGGTACAGAAGTTTGCCATGTAGAGCGGGGTGAAGAGCTGAATGGTTCTGCCGAAGTGCTGCAGAGTGAGCTGGCTGGCTTTAGCCGCCATTTCTTCAAGCAGGGGAATAGCTGCGGGGCTTAACAGGGCAAGGAAGTCTTCTGGGCTTAAGGTTGCCTTGTTAAGTGCGCGCCTGACATCGTGTTCAGTAACGGAGCCGAATTGCTCGGCAAGGGGGGCGTCGTTGTATTCGGCGCAGATGGGATAGAAGCTCATTTTATTTTATCCTTCGTGCAGGAATCCGGTAAGGGGTGAGGATGCCTTGGCGTGGCTGTGTTTTGCTCCGGGACCGGAGAGGTATGCTTCGCGTCCGGCTTTAACAGCCCGACCAAAAGCTTTACCCATAAGTGCGGGGTCGCTTGCGGTAGCGATGGCGGTGTTGACCAGACATGCATCCGCGCCCATTTCCATGGCTTCACATGCTTCGGAAGGGCGTCCGATACCAGCGTCCACGATGATCGGTAGGTCGATTTCGTCAATCAGGATGCGGACCATTTCGCGGGTTTTCAAACCACGGTTGGTTCCGATGGGGGCGCCCAGCGGCATGACAGCGGCAGCCCCGGCATCAACCAGCGAACGGGCGATGTACAGGTCCGCGTTTACGTAAGGCAGAACCACGAAGCCTTCTTTGGCGAGTATTTCGGTTGCCTTGGCGGTCTCATAGCCGTCGGGAAGCAGGTATTTGTTGTCGGAAATAACTTCGATCTTGATCCAGTTGCCGCAGCCCATAGCCTTTGCAAGGCGGGCGATGCGGACCGCTTCTTCAGCTGTGCGCGCACCGGAAGTGTTAGGCAGCAGCTGCATGTGCTTGGGGATGAAGTCCATGACGTTTCCGGTATCGGATTCAAGATCAACCCGGCGCAGGGCCACGGTGATGATCTGGGAACCGGAAGCTTCACATACATCCGGGATTACGGAATCATCGGCGTACTTGCCTGTTCCGGTGAGCAGGCGGCTGTTGAATTCAAGCCCGCCCAGTTTGAAAATATCATTGTTCATTTTAATCAGCCTCCGCCTACAAAGCGCAGTATTTCGAGGTGGTCCCCGTCATTAATTTTAGTGGAGCCGTAATCTTCCGCAGGGAGGATTTCCATATTCAGTTCAACAACTACAGTATCCGCTGCGAGTTTTTTTGATTCCAGCAGTTCGTTTACAGTCATTTCCCCGGGGAGTTCGGCTTCTTTGCCGTTGAGTTTTACGATCATTTTTACTCCGTAAAAAAAAAGCTCACCACGTAGGGCGAGCGCAACAATAGATGGAACAATGTGAATCTATGGAAGCTTCCCTACGGCGGGATTACCCGCATCAGGTTCAAAGGGACAGGCGAATTCGCCATCTCAGCCATATAAGGCACCCCCAGCTGCCGAGGAGGGTATGAAATTAGTAGAGCGGTGTAAAGGGAAAAAAGAAAAGGCCGGAAACACAGCAGTGTTTCCGGCCTCAGACTGCTGATAAAGCACCATCTGCGTTGTTGCTGCGAAAAAGGCTGAAACTCACGTATGTCTATATACGCTTCGTTCCATCCTTTTTCTTACGCCTTGCATCTGGTACTTTCTTAGCAGTCTGATTTGATCATTTGAAGGTAATTTATTTTTTACCTGCGAAGTACTCCGCATATTTGATGAAATAGATATGTTCGGAGATGTTGGTGATGTGGTCGCCGACACGTTCGAGGCAGCGCATGGTGAAGAGCAGGGAGATGAAGCCCGTGCCCTCCAGTTCTTCGGAGGAAACGCAGTCCTTCATTCCGGTCACGCCTTCCTTGAACAGCGCATCGACGTTGCTGTCGCTGTGCCAGACGTCGAGGGCTTTTTCAACACTCAGTTCCTTGAAGGCTTCAAGGACGGTGGAGAGCATTGCGGTCAGCTCTTGTCCCATATGCTGCACATAGCCGAGATGCTGGGCATGTTCTTCGGCAAAGCCGCGCATGCCTTTCTTGGCGATGCTTTTCGCATAGTCTGCAATACGCTCAAGGTCGGAAGCGATTTTGCTCGCGGTCAGCACGTAACGCAGGTCCCCGGCCTTGGGTTCCATCTTGGTGATGATCATCAGGGACATCTTGTCCACTTCGTGCTCAAGGTCGTTGATTCTTACGTCCATGTCGATAATGGCCTGAGCTTTATCAACATCATTTTCTTCAAAGGTCTCAATGGCCTTGCTTAATTGCTCCAAGGCCATATTGCCAAGTTCGAGAACAAGTCCCTGAAGGTCGGCAAGTTCTTCTTCGTATACCTTCAAAGGGTGGTGCATATCCATCTCATCTACTCCTGTTTTATATTCAGTGGCGTTTAATTTTAAACATGTTTCGCAGTTAGCAATTACGTTATCTTTGTTACGAAAACATGTCGCCATTGTTTCAGGAGAGTGGATATAATTTTAGCACAGACTGCTTAAGCTGCGGCCTTGCTGCCATTGTTGCGTGAAAGTCCGGCATATGAACCGAGCACGAAGGCAGTGAGTGAGGCCAGTGTGGTCGGGACAATGGCATGCACGCCGCCCATTGCCGGTTTCATGATGGTCAGCACGATGAAAGTACCTACGCCGATTACAATGGAGGAAACTGCTCCGGTGGAGTTGGCTTTATCCCAGTACAACCCGATTACGATGGGACAGAGGAAAGCGGCTTCCAGTCCGCCGAAGGCGAAAAGGTTGATCCAGACCAGCAGGTCCGGCGGTTCAATGGCAGCCACAAAAACCATCAGTCCGACAACCACGGTACAGATCAGGCTCATTTTTTTGATGCTGACCAGAGTCATGCGCGAAGCATCACCCTTCAAACGGTAGTGGATGTAGAGATCCTTGATGATTGCAGCGGAGACCAGCAGGAGCATGGAGTCCACGGTGGACATGATCGCAGCCAGAGGTCCGGCGATGAAAACTCCGGCCCAGAACGGGGAGAGCAGTTCAACGATGAGCGAAGGCATAGCCAAATCACCTGCCGGGAGTTCGGGCAGGATGGCCCGGCCCAGTGTTCCGGCGAGATGCGCGCAAAGAATCATGAAGCCGATGAGCAGGGTTCCGATGATCATGGCGTCGTGCATTGCTTTGGAATCACGGTAGCCCATGCAACGCTGGGTGGTCTGCGGCAGACCGAGAATACCGATACCGACCAGAACCCAGAAGGACAGGGTGAACGGCTGCGGAACAGCATCTTTAGGCCCGGTGGGGGTAATCAGTCCGGGATCAATAGCTTTCAGGGACTGGATGCAGTTTTCCATGCCTCCACCGGCGTTGATGACTGCCAGCAGGATAACCACTACAGCCACAACCATGACAATGCCCTGAATTGCGTCGGTGAGTACCACGGCCCGGAATCCGCCGAAGAGAACAAGGCCCACGATGTAAGGGTATCCGGTTACGGTCTGAAAAAGTCTTGCCCCGCCGATGAACTGGGCCAGCATGGCAGCCATGAAAAATACGATCAGAGCTATAGAGCAGAGGATAACCACGGCATCGCTTTTGTAGCGGGCGCGCAGGAAATCGGTGATGGTTACGGAATCGGTACGCCGGGCCATGATGGCGAACCGTTTGCCGAGGATACCGAGGGTCAGAAAGGTGGTCGGAACCTGAATCATAGCCAGCAGAACCCAGCTGAGGCCCAATTTATAGGCCACTCCGGGACCCCCAACAAAACTGCTGGCGCTGGTGTAGCTGGCAATGATGGTCATAGCCAGAACCATGCCGCCCATGGAGCGTCCGCCGATGAAATAATCTTCAATGAATCCTTTGGAGGATTGGGTGGATTCGGCTTTTTTACGCGCCCAGAGAGCTACGCCGAAGGACATGGCAAGGTAGAGAATTACCGGAATGACGGTCATCATGGTGTTGCTCACGACTGTTCCTCCCCGCTTTTTGCGTCATATGCGGTTTCTGTTTCTTCGTCTAAGGGCATTTCTTTAAATTTGAAACGGACCAGAGCCCAAAGCAGGATTGTGATCAGCGGGTATCCGACAATGCAGCTGTAGAAAAACCATTCCGGCAGTCCGAATACGTATTCATATTGGTCCGGGTCGCCGCTGCCCATGCCGTAGGCGCAGACGTACCACCAGATGAAGTAAAGGGCATATGCGCCCAGAGTCAGCAGGGCCTCTTTGTTGGCCTGCGCGAATCGCCAGTCCTTTGGATTTTTGTCCATGGTGATCGGCCTCGAGGTGAGAAGTTTATGTTTGCGTGGATTGGGCATCATGTGCAGATGCCGCGCGTTGAGTGCCTTATGGATGGGATAATTGCAAGTTTTTTTGTGCTGGAATGTGACTATTGAATTCCCGGACCGGATTTGTCTTCCCGAGAGGGGAAACGTTTATTGCGGGGGTGTTTCCGTATGCTTTATCAGGAACATGGCTGCTGAAATGCTGGTAAAGTCTTCATTTTCAGTTCATGATAAGAATTTAGTTTCGGAATCTTTATTTTTTGGCGCGTATTGAGTGAATAGCCGCAGTAATTAATTCCGTTGTGCCTGAGTCTATGGCAGATTATATTCTTAAGTATAGGATGAATTGTTCGGAGGTAAACATATGAAGTCTTTACGTCTCGGCATATTGGGAGTTCTGGTTCTCCTGCTTGGCTTTGGTCTGTCCGGTTGCAATGCCGACAAAAAAGTGGAGCAGAAGAAAGAATTGTTGGTTTATTGCGGGATAACCATGATCAAACCAATGGCTGATATTGCAAAGATAATTGAACAGAAGCATGATTGCAAAATCCTGATTACAAAAGGCGGGTCCGGCAATCTGCTTAAGTCCATCAAAGCTAATAAAATAGGTGATCTTTATCTTCCGGGTTCGGATGCATATATTCAGACCACCCTTGAACAGGGGTTGGTTACTGATACTGTCCATGTTGGCTACAACAAGGCAGCCATGATGGTGAAAAAAGGTAATCCGAAAGATATTCCCGCATCTTTGGACAGTCTGGCTGACAAGCGTTTTCTTGTAGCTATCGGTAATCCTGAAAGCGGGAGTATCGGCCGGGAAACAAAGAAGATTCTGGATAAGAAAGCAATTTTTTCAAAAGTTGCAGCCAATGTGCAGATGATGACTACTGACTCCAAGGACCTTATCCGTCTGTTGAAAGGTGAAGAGGCTGACCTTGTTGTAAACTGGTATGCGACATCCACCTGGCCTGAAAACAAAGAAAGCATCACTGTTTTGCCCATCAGCGATGAGTATGCCCGAAAGAAGAAGTTGATCCTCGCGCTATTGAGATTTTCCCGCTATCCGGAGATAGCTAAATCTTTTATGGATTATGCTGCCAGTGACGAGGGCCGGGCTATCTTTAACAAATATGGATTATACGATGTTAGATAAAAAGTTTCCTGGAATATTAAAAGAACAGGTTACTTCCAAGGTGCTGTTTCTTTGCTTGATTTTTCTGCTGACCTTTGCCGTTAATTTTATTGTGGACAGGGTTAAGTTGAATGTCTTGGCTGATTATGATCGGGAAATTTATAATCAGGAGGCCCGGTCAGAGCTTGGCAAGGCTTTGATGCACCGCCTGCTGATGGTTGAATTGGGGGTAGCGAAGATTGTCGATGCCGTTGACCCTCGCATGGTTGATCTCTTGCTGACTGAGATCAACCACAGTCTGGATAAGCTCGGGGCAATTTTGACAATCCTTCAGAACGGGGGAACATTTGTAAATACTTTTCCGGCTAATTTTTATGATAAGGACGAAGTTCAGGAGCAGATAGTTTTCCGTCGCGATAAGAATGCCGGTTATGTCATGGAGGTCATTGATCTTAATCCCAAAATATTCGAGCTTGGCGAAGCCGTTGCAAATATAGCATCCAAAATGCGGGAACTACTGAGAGCACGGGATACTCTGACTCTTGAAAAGGTCCACGAAGCATTAAGGTTTCGGACCATGCAGATTGACGCGCTCATTTTACGCGCCCGCGAATCCTCAAGTAAAATATTCTACGAAACACAGGCAGATATAAAACGTCTGGATGAACTCAAGAAAGCATCTTCCGCCAACTGGGATAATGTGCGGCTTGGAATTATGGCCTGTACCCTGCCTTTATCACTGTTTCTTTTTTTCCGTATCCTGTTCAATATCCGCACTATCCTTGCCGACCGGGAGAAGAAGTCCCATAATCTTGAAGAAGCAAAACAGGCTATTGAAAAAATTGTGGATTCTATCCCGGTGGGCATGGCTATCGTCAATGAACAGCGGAAAATCCTGCGTGTAAATCCCGAGGCTTTAAGGATTTTTGATATCCCTCCGGGAGAGTCGATTCTCGGTGAGCGGTGCGAAAAAGTGTTCTGCCTTTCTGCTTCTGATAGTTGCCCCTTTGTTAAAAGCGAACTTGGAACTTACAAGAATGAAGTAGGGATCAAAACGGCGTCCGGACGTGAAATCACGGTAATAAAAAAAGCGACTTATATTAATCTGTCCGGGGAGCGGGTCATTCTTGAAGCTTTTATGGATATCAGCGAACGTATTGAGATTGAAAAGCGGCTCAAGAGCCAGCAGGATTACACAAACGCTGTTTTGCAGGGTGTCCAGGCCGGAGTGGTTGTAATTGCGGCGGAGAGCCACACCATTGTGGATATGAATGAAACTGCTGCCAGACTTATCGGTGTGGACAGGGACGCAGCAATCGGTTCAATCTGCCATGAGTACATCTGTCCGGCTGAGATCGGCAAATGTCCGGTTACCGATCTTGGCAAGGCGGTAGATCATGCTGTGCGCAAGCTTTCTAACGGTAAATCTATCCTTAAAAGTGTTGTTCCGTTCAAGAGGGGGGATGATACTTATCTGCTGGAGAATTTCGTGGATATTACCGAGCAGGTTCAAACAGAGGAACAGCTGAAAGAAGCCCTGCATGCCGCGGATGCAGGAAGCCGGGCCAAATCTGAATTTCTTTCCCGCATGAGCCATGAGTTTAGGACTCCGCTAAATGCTATTATGGGATTTTCCGATATGCTGTTGACGGATGAACAGGAACCGTTGTCGGAAACTAACCGTACGCATGTGGAATATATCGCTGAATCCGGGCGGTTTCTGCTTCAGATGATTACGGATATTCTTGAATACTCCATTTCCGGTAATATTGATTTTGAGGGCGGTCATGGCAAAACTGATATCTTCAGTGTTTTTGAGCGTGGTGAAGCAAACGGAGACAGCGATGCATTGCCAGTTGATGCAGATGGAGCCAAGAGCGCATACTCGGTCCTGTTCATTGATGCTGACATTAAAAATATTGAAGTGATGCGGGCCGTTTTTTCCAAATGTTCAGATTGCACTTTAATTGTCCGCAAGACAGTTGAGAAAGGAATGCGGGCTTTGCAGCTGCTGAATCCGGAAATAATTGTTCTCGGTGAAGACTTGGACGAGGATTCTTTTGAGCAGGCGATTGCAGCCATTCAGACTCTTGATGGCTTGGAAAGGATGCCGTTTATTGCTGTGCTTGGTAATGATTCTGTGCAAGGGGCTGACGGTAATGTTCCCACACCTGTAGACGCTGAAGGGGTGCGTGATTTGTTGATTAAAAGCAAGGAAAAAATAAATGGTTGATGAAAGTAAGCTGCTTGAATCCAGCATTCTGATAGTGGATGACAATCCGATAAATATTGTCTTGCTTGAAAATCTCCTCGAGCGCAAAGGATATGAAAATTATACCTCCACGTCCGATCCCCGTACTGTTGCACCGTTGCAGGCGGCGGAAAAATTCGACTTGATCCTGCTGGATGTCCGGATGCCGCATATGAGCGGAATCGAAGTGTTGAAAGTCCTGCGGGAGCAGGATTCTTCAGAGTTTCTACCGATCCTTGTACTTACTGCCCAGACTGACCAGCAGACAAGGCAGCAGGTCCTCGAAGCCGGGGCAACAGATTTTCTGACCAAGCCTTTTGAGTATTGGGAAGTCTTGCTGCGTATCAGAAATATGCTGGAAACAAGATTTTATTATAAGCAACAGGTAGAACGGCAGGATCATCTGGAGGCCGAGGTCCGCAGAAGGACACAGGCAATCCGTGAAACCCAGCTGGATATTGTACAGCGTTTGGCCCGTGCCGGGGAATTTCGCGATAATGAAACCGGGGCGCATGTTATCAGGGTAAGTAAAGTTGCCCAGATTATCGCACGGGGGATGGGCCTTGATGATGCTGCATGCGACCTGATCGTTTATGCCAGCCCCATGCATGATGTCGGTAAAATTGCTGTTCCTGATTCGATCCTGATGAAGTCCGGACCGCTGGACCCTGAAGAATGGGAAGTCATGAAAGAGCATTGCTCAGTCGGTTACGAAATAATGGGAGATAATCCTTCTGAAGTTGTCTGGGCAGCTTCGCAGATAGCTCTCTATCATCATGAACGGTGGGATGGAAATGGGTATCCCGAAGGTTTGAAGGGGGAAGATATTCCGCTTTTTGCACGGATAACTGCTGTCAGTGATGTTTTTGATGCCTTGACTTCAGACCGTCCGTATAAGAAAGCATGGCCCATTGATAAGGCCATCGAGTACATCAGCAAAGAGTCCGGGACGCAGTTTGATCCTGGTGTTGTAGGATCATTTTTAAGTAATATTTCTGAAATTATCGCTGTCGGTGAAGAGTATCCTGATTGCTGATTTCATCAGGTTGCTGCGTCTTGCCGGAATAGGGTTGTAAAAGGTGACTTGTGCAGAGGCGGAGGTGCGAGGCCGGTTGGACCGTCGCAACCTCCGTTGTCAGATTTATTGCCGGGTGGTCGGGTTATGCACCCTTGGGTGCGTCAAAGACGGTTACAGCCGGGACTTTGCCTTTGAATTTTTCAATCTGGACCAGCGCGGAGTTGGCGATGGTAGCCTGAGCCAGCTTGGAGGAACCCTTGTCCACGGTAAGGACGTTTACATGGCCGTACTTGCACATGGTTCCGTCTTTTCCGGGATTGAGGGGATCATACCAGCCGCCCTCACGCAGACGCACAACACCGGGCATGATGCGCTCGGAAACCTTCGCTCCGGCCAGCACTTCTCCACGGTCATTGAAGACGCGTACAATATCGCCGTTATTGATGCCGCGGGCCTTGGCGTCTGATGCGCTGATGAGCACAGGTTCACGGTCCTTGATGGCATACTCGTCGCGCAGGGATTTTACATTATTCATCTGGGAGTGCAGCCTGTCTTTCGGGTGCGGGCTGAGCAGGTGCAGGGGATATTGCTTTGCCTTGGGGGAACCGAGGTATTCGATAGGCTCGATCCAGCTTGCGTGGGGCGGGCAGTCGTCGTAGCCCATCTTTTCAATATCCCTTGAGAAAAGCTCGATCTTGCCGGAAGCGGTTCCAAGGGGTTCGAACAGAGGTTCTTCACGGTAGTCCGCATGGCGGGTCCACTGTTTGGCTTCTTCGGTGACCGGGAATTCCACCTGTTTGTTTTCGGCCCAGAAGGTATCGAAATCAGGCATGGACAGCTTTTTGCCGTCGGCCTGTTTCTTTGCTGCGTTGTAAAATGATTTTACCCATTCCATTTCGCTTTTACCTTCAGTGAAAGCCTTGCCGTGGCCCAGTTTTTCCGCCAGCATCGAGAATATTTCATAGGTCGGCTTGGATTCGTAAAGCGGCTTAATTACCTGCTTCATGGGCATGATGTAGCGGGCGGAATAGTCACCGCCGCGTTCAACATCATTCTGCTCAAAAGAGGTACATGCGGGCAGTACGATATCCGCGAAACGTGCTGTGGGGGTCCAGAACATTTCATTGACGATGATGGTCTCGGGCTTTCTCCAAGCCTTGATCATCTTGTTGCGGTCCTGCTGGTGGTGGAAGGGGTTGCCGCCGGCCCAGTAGATCATTTTAAGTTCCGGGTAGGTCACCTTTCCGCCGTTAAAGTCTATTGTTTTGCCGGGTTCAAGCAGACAGTCTGTGATCCTTGCTACCGGGATTGCCGGGGGCATGTTTTTGGGTGCTTTGCCTGCGCCGAAGCCGGGCAGTCCCGGAGCATTGGCAGTGGGGGAGCCAGCACCGGAGTAGTGGTAAGCCAGACCGAAGCCGCCGCCGGGGAGACCTATCTGTCCGATCATGCTGGCGAGGGTTACCAGTGCCCAGTGGGCCTGTTCTCCGTGGTCGGCGCGCTGCATGGACCAGCCGCTCATGAGCATTGTCCGGCCTTTTACACTGGCACGGGCGATATTGGCAATGGTTTTAGCGGGTACGCCGCAGATTTTTTCAGCCCATTCCGGGGTCTTGGGAGTCTTGTCGGTTTCTCCGAGGATGTAGGCTTTCACTTTTTCGTAGCCCACGGTGTATTCATCAAGGAACTCGAGATCAGCCAGTTCTTCCTTGATCAGTACGTAAGCCATAGCCAGCATCATTGATACATCGGTATTGGGGCGCGGGGTTATGTGTTCTGCGCCGAGATATTCGATGGTATCGGATTTCATTGGGTCAATGGCGATGATGCGTTTACCCGCAGACTTGAGCTTGGCAATCCAGTCCTGACCTTCGTGGTCGGGGATGGACCAGCCCATGCGCAGGGTGGTCAGCGGATCTGCTCCCCAAAGTATGATGGTGTCGGAATGTTCAATGATGGTGGGCCATGAACTCTGCTGGGAATACACTTCCATGTTACCCATTACGTAGCCCATGATGATCTGGGATGCTCCGGTGCTGTAGTCTCCTACACAGCTGGTGAAGCCGCCTTGCAGATTCATGATTTTGCGCAGGCCGGATGCGGAGTTATGCAGCTTGCCGAGGTTGCGCCAGCCGGGAGTGCCTGCATATATCGCTGCCGGGCCGTAGTCCTTTTTCACCCGGTTCAGTTCGCCTGCAACCAGTTCAAGGGCTTTATCCCAGCTGACACGCACAAATTCACCTGTGCCGCGTTCAGCTGTATCGCTCTTGTGGCCGTTTTTCAGGAAGCCTTTGCGGACCATCGGATATTTGATGCGGGTCGGGGAGTATACATAGTCCGGTGTTGCCTTGACCAGTGAAGTAGGGTGGTTGTCTTTGGAAAAGGGGACCGCTTCAATGAATTTACCGTCTTTGACCTTGGCCCGGAATGCTCCCCAGTGGGCCGCAGTCATGATGTTTTCTTCCCCTCCGGCAGCAAAGGCCGGGGTCAGTATGGACGGTCCCAGCAAAGATGCCAGACCGGCAATGGCTGAGTAGCCAAGAAATTTACGCCTTGAAATAGTACCTCTTTTACTCATCGTTTCCTCCAGGTGTTTTTTGCGCAGTGCGCTTTTCAAGCTGTGCATTCAACCAATTTATATCTGCCGCAATAAAGTCCGCAGTAAGCCCTGCTGCTGCGCTGTAGAAACCTTCCGGTTCTACTTTTGCGCAGGTGCTGGCGAAGTCGGGAATCCAATTAAGCAGGTGCGTTTCGAGGAAGGATTTGCTGCGGGCAAATGCAACTTTCATATCCTCGTTGTCCTGTTGTGAAGTGCTTAGGAAGGCCATGAATTCCAGCAGAACAGCTACGTGGTCTGCTGGTTCGGTGAATGTAGAATTCACCCCTATGCCGTATTCAGCCATCAGTTTTGATACTTCTGTTTCAGCCTGCTGGTGGGTTGTGTTGCTCTCGCTGGTGAAAAATGATTCGTAGGGCGGTACGGCCAGCGGGCCGCCTGCCCCGAGAAACAGGCGGCCGTATTCGCTGGCTAAGTCGAGGACTGAGTCTTCGGTGTGTGTCTTTTTCAGTTCAGATTCGATCTTATTAAGAGAGGCCTTTGGGCCGGTAATAACGGCTACCGTTTCAGGGAACCGGCTGTTTTCACCTGTGCGGTAGGAGTCAAGCTGCTCTCGGGTCAGCTCTCGCATAAACAGGCTGGAAAGCCAGCGGTAGGCAACGGTCCGCTGTTCATCAAAATTAAGTTCTGTTGTTACGCTCATGATTGCCTCCTAATGGGTTCCGCCCATGTCGGATGCGTGCATTTGCAGATATTTGAGGAAGAAGCGGTACTCTTCCTTGGACAGGGAAAGGTTGTGCTTCATGGCCTTGAGGTTGCCGATCCACTGGTTGGCTTTGAAATGGGCCGGGGGAGTGGCACTATGGCAGGTACTGCAGGCACTGGTCAGCATTTCGCTTCCGTAATTCCACAGCGGTGCGCATGAAGGGATCATGTCTGCAGCTTTGACCCAGCAGGTCAGTTCCGCTTCATGCCAGACCTGTTCAGTGTCTGGGTCGGTCATGGTGTTGTTTGTCTGAACATCGCCCTTGATTTTTTTGGAGAGTCCGGCAGAAAAAATACGTTTGCCCTGCTCCTCGTAAATCATGGCTTCAACCCCGTCCTGCTGCCAGCCGTGGATGCTTACTTTTACCCAGTTGCCGTCTTTTTCCAGTATGTTCAGCTTGGTTGCGGGCAGGATTTTCCCCAAGGGGCGTCCGTTTTTTTCCTTGAACAAGGGAATAATCTTGATGGGGTATTGTTCTTTAACGCTGAGAGAGTTGTCGGCTGCTTCGGACTTAAGCTCGTCGAAGACAGCTTTGTATCCAGAGGACATATCCGGTAGCTTGTGGACGATACCTTTGTGGCAGTTGATGCAGGTCTGGCCTTCTGAAAGGCCTTTTTCCATGCGCTTTGCATCCTCCGGCTTTTTGAATTTGCTGAAGTCAAAAGCCTGCTTGTTGTGGCAGGAACGGCATTCGCGTGAATCGTTGGCTTCCATTTCAGCCCAGACGCTTTTCGCCATACGCAGACGTTCTTTCTCGAATTTTTCAGGGCTGTCGAGAACACCGCGCAAAGATTGGACAACTTCCCGCGCAGCTTGAGCCTTGCGGAGCATCATGGGTACGAAATCTTCGGGCAGGTGACAGGAGGTGCATTCGGCACGTACCCCGGACCTGTTTATGTAGTGGGTGCTTTTTGTGTAGTCAGGAAGGACGTTTTCCTTCATTTCATGACAGGACATGCAGAAATTTTCTTCCATGTCACTGTCTTTTCCGTCAGTTGCATAAGTGGACCCGGCAATGAGCAGACTGCCTGTAGCAATCATTGCGACAGCCAATGGAATCCAATCAGCAAATTTCAAACTTTTCATAGCTTCCTCCGAGATGCTTGCTTTCCGCAGGGCGGATAAAGGGCAAGAGCAATGGGGATGCCAGTTTTGTGAGTTTTTTAATTTACTGTTTATTCAGGTGTTTAGATGTGCGGAACGTTAGCTTGTTTTATTTCTGATAGTGGAGTGTACAAAAAATAAAGACAGTAAATCCTCTCTCAGAGGACAGCTGTCCTCGAATAGTGGATTTTATCTATCTGCTGATCTCATGTTTCTTAAGTAAAGAATACAAGCGGCTGCGGCCCAGCCCTGTTACCTCGCATGCTTGTGAAATATTCCAATTGGTATAGACCAGCACCCTGTGCAGGTATTCACATTCAAGACGGCTGAGGGCCTCCTGCTTGAAATCCTTGTAGGTCGGAGGGCTATTCCGCTCGGCTTCCAGCGGGGTTGATTGCGGGTTCTCAGCATATTCTTCATATTTATTTACCGGTGTCTGTTCTGTTGCATGCAGGCGGGACTTGATGGCGGCAGTGCGTAATCTCTCCGGCAGATGGTGCTGAAAAATGTGTGGTTCGTTCATGGCACCGATGAAAGCACTTTCCAAGGCTCCGGCAAGTTCGCGGATATTCCCGGTCCATTTGTGCTCTTTGATGATCTCAAGCACTTCCGGGGAAATTGTTTTGGGTTCAGTGCGGTAGCGTTCGGCAATGCGGGCATTGAAATGTCCGGCCAGTAATTCTAAATCCTCCAGCCTTTCGCGCAGTGGCGGCAGATGGATGGTCATGGTCTGCAATCTGTAGAGCAGGTCACTGCGGAAAGTGGATTGAGCTGCCATTTCATTGAGGTTCTGGTTGGTAGCGGCTACCAGCCTGAAATCACTGTAAACTTCGTCTTTTCCCCCTACCGGGCGGAATTTTTTTTCCTGCAGGACGCGCAGGAATTTACGCTGGCTTTCAAGGGGAAGTTCCCCGATTTCATCAAGGAACAGGGTTCCGCCGTCAGCTTCACGGACCAGTCCGCTGCTGGGTTGGTCTGCTCCGGTGAAGGCTCCTTTTACGTGCCCGAAAAGAGTGCTTTCAATGAGGTTCTCAGGTATTGCTGCGCAGTCAACTGTGACGAATCGCTTGGCAGAGCGAGGGCTGTTCTCGTGCAGGGCGCGGGCAAAGAGTTCTTTCCCTGTCCCGGTTTCTCCGGTTATGAGCACTGCGGCATCACTGCGGGCTGCTTCCCGCATGGCATTCAGGGCTTTCTTGAGGGCAAAGCTTTCGCCAACGATTCCAGCTCTTTTGGCGGGAGTTTTCGTTTGTCTGCTTTCGGCGAGATTGTCCCTGTATTGGAGTACCCGTTTCAGTGGGAGCAGGATTTTTTTCGGGGAAAGCGGCTTTTGCAGATAATCCCAAGCTCCGTTGCGGATGGCCAGTTCCACGCCATCCGGATCGCCCTGTCCGGTCATGATGATAACTTCCGGGGCGATAGGCAGTTCTTTCAGGCGGGGCAGCAGGTCAAGGCCATTGCCGTCAGGGAGCCTGACATCAAGGAATACTGCGTCGAATTCACCGGAAAGACCTTTACGCATGCCCTCAGCAAGGGAATGAGCCGCATCCGCACTGTGTCCTATGTTCTGGATCAGTTCGGCAAGGAATCGGCAGGTAGGTTTGTCGTCATCAACAATCAGTACATGAGCCATTATTTACGCCTCCCCGAGATCAATAAATTTTGCCACAGCTTCATTCAGTTCCCGGATGCTGACCGGCTTTTTGAGCAGGGCGGCCAGCCCGAGTCCTTCGGCTTTGCTTTCGTCAAAACGGGAGCTGTATCCGGTGCAGAGTACTACCGGCAGATCCGGCCTGATCTCCATTACGCTGCGGGCCAGTTCATCCCCGGCCATGCCCGGCATATTATAATCGGTGAGCATCAGGCTGTATGAAGCCGGGTTGTTCTTGAACGCTTCAAAGGCGAGGAGCGGGTCGGAAAATGGATTTACCGAGTATCCGAATTTTTCCAGCACTTCTGTGTAGGAGTCCAGCAGATCCTGCTGGTCGTCCACGAAAAGTATTCGTCCGGCCCCGTATTCGGAATCGTTGAAATCATTGATCTCCTCCATTGGTATGTCATCGCATAGCGGAAACAAAATATTGAATTCAGCCCCTCTTCCGGGCGTGCTTTCCACTTTAATATTTCCACCGTAAGAGGACACGATTCCGGCAACAACAGCCAGCCCCAGACCGGTTCCTTCCCCCGGAGGTTTGGTGGTGAAAAAGGGATCGAAAATACGTTCCAGAACCTCTTTTCCCATGCCCGGACCATTGTCCTTTATCCGCATCATGACAGACCGGTTGGAGTCTATTTCCGTTCCGTTGATCAGGTCCTGCGGAATCCGATTCCCCGTGCGCAGAGCGATCCTGATTTCCCCGCCTTCTTTATCCATGGCCTGTGCAGCGTTCATGCACAGGTTCATGATAACCTGTGAAATCTGGGTGGAGTTAGCCATGATGATGACATCATCTTCAAGGTCGAGGGTTATCTTGCAGCTCTGGGGCAGGGATGCGCGCAGCAGGCTTTCGGTTTCCTTGATCAGCCCGTTAAGTTTCAACGGTTTGGCGGATTCATTGCGCGGGCGGGCAAAGTCCAGCACTTGGCGGACCACATCGCGTCCCCTGTAGGCGGCGGTTAGAATTGCGCTTACCTTGTCGTTTGTTCCCTCATCTTCCAGTTGATGAAACATCTCGATCATTTCCCCGTTGGCGATAATTGCCCCAAGGATATTATTAAAGTCATGGGCAATCCCGCCAGCCATTGTTCCCAGTGATTCCATGCGTTGGGCACGCAGTATCTGCTTGTCCTTTTCCAGCAGGCGCAGCTCAGCCCTTTTGCGGCTTAGCACCTGTTCAAAAGTGGGGACCAGACTTTCAAAAACCAGTACGGATTCATCTGAAAAAATTTCATCGCGGGCAATCCCGGCGACAAGTTGTTCCCGTTCATTATTGCTGAAACGGACCAGAATAAGGTGGCGGGGTATTCCGTAGTTGGCGTCAGCGCAGGACTGGAGATCTATCTGCCCGCTGCGTTTTTCACAGGTCTGTTTTACCGTTTCGGTGTGGATCGGCAGAAACTCAAGGTCTGTGCCGGGACTGGTGCAGCGTATATCAAGGCCCGCTTCAGTCTGCACTGCAAGAAAGGCCAGTTCGGCTTGAATGGTTTCCAGTATGCGGTCCAGACAAATTTCACAGGTATCCTGCTCTGTGGATGCTGTAATGGACTGCATGAGCATGCTGTTTACTGCTTCAAGGGAGGCTGTGCGTTTGCGGACTACGCTTTTAAGGCTGGCATTCCAGCCCAGGATCAGGGCGAATCCCCCAAGGCAAAGGCCGGAAATGATCAGGGTCCATGCGATGAGGCGGTCATCCTTGTAGAACGGAACAGTCTTGGGGATGAACCATTTTTCATGGATTTGTGAATGCTCTTCCGGGGAAATTGAATTCAGCGCGGTTAGGATTTCTGTTTGCAAGTGCTCCATGCCCTTACGCACAGCCATGCCGCGCACGGCTACATAATCGGTGAACCCGGAGATTTCCATGTCGTCGAAACGGTCGCGTTTCAGGAGGTCTGCCGCTACTGCAAGATCCAGTATCGCCGCATCGGCATCACCGATGAGTACCGTTTCAAGAGTGGACGAAGCCGGGCCGATTATGGACCGCAGGTTGATATTGTCACCGTAAAGTTTTTCAATGTAGGTGCGTACCCCGGAGCGGTAGGGCAAGGCTATTGTCCTGCCCTTCAGCGAGGACAGGGTGTTCCCAAGTCCGGAATTTTCACGGGTGACAATCACCGCGGGCTGCTGGATATACGGAAAGATAAAATCCATACTCTTCAGCAGTTCCGGGGTCCGTTCCACCAGCGGAATGAAATCCACATCCCGCAGATCCACGGCCAGAAACATTCGTTCCCGGTCCGTGCAGCGGGTGCGTTTGAATTCCCGGCCCAGTTTTTTATCCAGCAGTCGCACATAGTCGGCGGTGATACCAGAATAATTGCCCTTGTTGTCCACAAATTCATAGGGAGCTGAATTCATGCATGTTCCCAGCTTGATTACTGCCGGGACATGGTTGCTTTCAAGGGTGGTATCAGTATTGCCCGCGGCCGATCCAGCAAGGATCGTCCACAGGATGCTGAGTATTAAAATCAGGGCCGGAAATCTACGCATTTATATTCCTTTGTTTTGCCTATTTGCCGAACGGGCATTTGGGGAATGAACAGTGTGCGCACTCCATACACATGGAACCGTTAGCCATGGCTGCGAGGTCGCTACGGGTAATTTTAACCCCGGCCAGAAGACGGGGCAGCAGCAGGTCCATGCTGGTGTGTTTGTGGAACAGGGCGCAGGCCGGAACCCCGATGGTCTGCACTCCATTGATTCTGCCCAGCAGGGTCATTGCACCGGGAAGGATTGGTGCGCCGTGGAGAATGTTATCCAGTCCGGCGTCAACGAGTCCCTGACGGGTTACATCATCCGGGTCAACGGAAAGTCCAGCTGTGGTAATAATCAGGTCACAGCCCTGCTGTAATAGTTTTTCGACGGCTCCGGCAATATGTTTCCGGTCATCGGGGCAGATGATTGTTTTCTCTATGCTGCTGCCCAGGGCAGCCAGTTTACCTGCAATAATGCCTTCAAAACGGTCCTGAATCAATCCGTTGAATACTTCATTTCCGGTTATAAGTACTCCGGCTCTGGCAGAACGGAGCGGTTTTACATTAAATATTGGTCCGTCTTCAAGAACGCGCAGGGCTTTATCGAATTCAGCTCGCTGCAGGAAAAGTGGAATGGCCCGGGTTCCGGCAATGCTGACCCCGCTTGAGACAAGGGTATACCCTTTGCGGCATGCCGCCATCACTCCGGGAACCATATTGAAGGCTTCCAGAACTCCATCGTCCACGGTGAGCATCCCGGAAGCGGCGGAGACCAGTTCCATCTTGCCTTCTTTGGGATCTCCTTTAATTTCTACATTTTCGCCGCACATGAGCTTGGCGAAACTGCGGGCGCACTCATTTTCATGCACCCAGTCATCTCCCAGTTCTGATTCGGCAACGTAAATTCTGTTTTTGCCGATACGCTGCAAACGGCATAGGTCGCCCACTTCAAAAGTGTGCCCCTTACGGAAAGCAGGACCTTTGCTTTTACCCGGTTCAATGCGGGTCATGTCGTGCATGGCTTCTTTGCCGACCGCCTCTTCAATAGGAACGGTTTTGATGGTGTCCGGAAAAGCAGGGCTGACAGTGGAGTCCCCCAGAATCTGCCTGTAGGGACTGTCTCCCTGACAGGCACGGCAGATAGCACCGTGGTAGCGCGGGTATGGTTCGCCGCAGACGGGGCAGTCCGCGATTTTACCTTTACTGCGTTTTTTTAAAATACTGTCGGTAACAGTCACCTTTTCAATATTGCAGACGGAGGCTCCGGCAAGTGCTATCTGGCGTTGCAGGAGAAGGGTGTCTTGTTCCGGCTTGGGCTTGAGTTTGTAGAGCCAGGTTTTATATTCGCCGTACTTGTCCAGTTTTTTGGGACACACCGCCACACGGAGACCTTCTCCGGTATGTTTGTCATAAAGTGTAACCGCATATCTGCCGAGATTTTCAACCTTAAGCCAGCCGTTACCGATGGTGCAGGGAGTCAGCATCTGAGCGGCATCCGGCAGACACCACGGTGTCTCGGCCAGAACTTCGTAAAGTGTTCCTTCCGGCATGCGGGCTTTAGCGGCCTCAACCATGTATCCGCCCAGCATCAGGCCCGGTGCGGGGTAATTATGGAACAGGGTCGCCATGTTCAGAAATTCTTTATATGTATAACTGCCGATAGGCAGTTCGTCGCCTTGGATTTTAATTTCGTGATCGCTCATTGATGCCTCCTGATCTGATGGTTCCATGCGTGGTATCAAAGGTTGCACCAAATATAAATATGACTGTAATTAAAGAGTGTTCCGCGATGCGTAGTGGCTGTGTCCCTGTGATTAGATCAAGTTTGTCTGAAAAAAAAGGACAAGTGCTTGGATAGAGTCCACAAAAAGTGGAATTTCGTAGCGTGGAAGGCGGATAACCCGTTTGATTTGCTAAAGATGTAAGATGATATCCTATCGTATTGTGGATATGTTGCTGCTATCACGATCGCGGTGATGAACAGATACAAACCAGAACAGAGTACGTTATAAAACGAGGCTCTATTAAGGCTCAAAATGATGTTGGACACAAAAAAAGGACCCACGCACAATCCTAAGATTGTTCGTAAGTCCTTGATTTCTTTTTGGTACCCAGAGCGGGACTTGAACCCGCACAAGCGTAAGCTCGAGGGATTTTAAGCCCGTCCAAAAAGATTCTGCCAATTGTTCATTAATGTCTCTAAACGCTTTGAATACAAAAGGTTCATCGGTTATTACTCTGTCTACACAGCCAGTAAAGTCTGTGGGTGTATCAGAAAAAAGTGGGACAGGAGTGGGACAGATATGGCAGCAGGAAAATTTGAAGCCAGCAAGTATACCGGAGTGAGATTCCGGTGTCACAAAACACGCAGGCATGGCGTACAGCCCGATAAATACTATGTGATCAGATATAAGGTCAATGGCCGGCTCAGGGAAGAAGGGCTTGGCTGGGCATCGCAGGGATGGTCTCCGGCTAAGGCACATAAAATCCGCTCTGAGATTACCGCCAACATCAAGCTTGGAGTCGGTCCTCAATCCCTTGAGGATTTCAGGGCAATCAAAGCTGAAGAGGAACAGGTAAAGATCGTTAAGCAGCAGGCTCGTAAAACCTTCGCTGAAGCTGGTGAAATCTACATCGACGAGTACGCCAGAAACAATAAGAAAAGTTGGAAGCATGACCGTACGCGATTCAGAATGCACCTCTTGCCAGTTCTGGGAAAGATTGCTCTTGATGACCTGACTTTTCAGCATATCGAAGACCTTAAAGTCATTGTTGCTGCAAAAGGGCTTGCAAAGGCTACCATTGGGCAATGTCTCGCCCTTACCCGTCAGATTTGTAATTACTCCATTCAAAGGGGATGGCTGAATGGAGCGAATCCGGTCAAAGGCGTTAAATTCCCGCGGCTCAATAACCGCAGACTTCGTTATTGCTCTGTTGAAGAGGAGATTGCTTTCTTTGAACTGGCTGTCGAGCGTGGGTACACTGACTGCCATGATATCTGCCTGCTCAGTCTTTACACTGGCATGCGCATGGGAGAAATTTTTGCTCTTACCAGGCAGGACATTGATCTGGTTGAGAACAGGATCATTATTAAAGGTGAAGCTGGAGCTGATGACGGACCCAAGTCTGGTGTCAGCAGGGTTGCCTACATCACTGAAAAGATAGGGCCGATGCTTGCAGGAAGAGTCGCCGAGCTGAAGAGCATGGAAGCTTTGCTGTTTCCCAAGCCTTCCGGAGAAGCGCGAAGAGAAATCGGGCAAAACTTTAAAACCCTGATCAAACACCTCGGATGGAATGATGGTGTCTCTGACCGGCGTTTGCGTTTTTGTGCTCATTGTTTCCGTCATACTTTTGCTTCCCGGCTTGTTGCCAAGGGTGTTCCGCTTCCTGTTGTTCAAAAAATGATGGGCCATGCGACTATCCAGACCACTATGCGCTACACGCATACTCATGATGAACAGTGCCGTAACGCTGCTCAGCTTCTTCTCTAGACCAGAGGATCAGATTCTTTAATGAACCAGTCCACAAATTGTTCACGGGAATAAAAAACTTTACGGCCACGTTTAAAGCGACCTTCAAGGGGGCCTGTTCCCTGGCAATCCATCATGCGCATGGTTTTGGCCTTAATGAGCCCGCCTGTGTGCTCTTCAACGCCTTTTCTGCAAAGTATCGGGGGCAGGGTTTTGATAAGATGTTCCCGCAGTTCTTCACGTGTCATTTTTAACTCCATTAATTATGAGGTTTAAGACTATCGTTAATATCGAGGCCGCAGAGTAGCTCCTGAATAGCAGTCATAGCCTCTTGTCCTTCTTTACGGATTAGCTTTTTGCCATCGTCTTTCAGTTCGCCGCGTTCAATGGCTTCGCCATATACGGCAATCAGTTCTCCAAATTCTTTCACAGCCTTGACTAGGGAGGCATTTGAACAGCTTTCTTCAGGGAGTTTTATAAAAAGTCCGTTCATTTCAGCAGCAAGAAGGTGCATGGGAGAATCGGAGCCGCAAGCTTTCATTAAAGGAACAAGAAGTTCTGCGCCAAGTTTGTGGCTGGCGTTTTCGTAGTTCAACTCATTGAGGAGAACATGATGTTTTTTGCCTACTTCGGCTGCTACCGCTCTAGTTCCTACGTCTGAGTTAATAACCATCTTGCGGACAGCTTGCGTCAGCTTCATGATATGACTCCTGAAATTTATACCGTTCTTAACGTGACCATGAACGTGGATAGACGTAATTTGGGCTGACTGAGGTCTGGAATTTAATCGATTTTGCGTTTAGGGCCGGGCTTTTCTGTGCTGCGTGCCGGGAGAATTTCTTCGGGCATTTCGTATTCATCCCGTAAAATATCTATATATTTCTGCGGACATTCACCGCTGCGGATAATGCAGGAAACACGAGAAGGGGTGAGTTCGAATCGTTCCGCGAGCACGACATTGGTTATCCCATTTTTCTCCATCCACGCACGGCGCAGAAAATGATCAGGGATAGACTCAGTAGTAAAGGCTTGCGCAGACTCTTTAGTTTGGTTAATCATTTACGGAACCTCAATCAGTTGATGGTTATTTTGATTTAATGTGTATCGTTGAGTGAATGTATAAAATAAAAATGAAAACTGAGTCAACAGTTTTTGAAGGAAGTTTTCAAAATAAATGTCTGTGGAAGGTTTCAAAGAGCGATTACAAGAGGTTATCCACCAGCTTCGCATAGAGGATCAAGATTTTGCTAAAGCTGGAGGGATCTCAAAAGCTACATTGTCAGGCTATTTTGGTAGCGATCGTCAACCGAAGCAGGAGACAATTGCGAACTGGATTGTCAAATATAATATAGATGCAAATTGGTTGATGCTTGGTGAAGGTGAGATGTTTCGGGGTAACGAAACTGTGTTTAACTTAAGCTTGCCTAATATTACTAAAAAACTGATGGATGTTGAAAAGTCCATGGATAAAGCAGCTCAACTCGCCAAGCTTGAGGCTATGAAAGCCGTCATTGAGGGCGAAATCGAAGCTGAAAAAAATATGCGACCCATAGAAGGCGACGATCGAGCTGCGAATGGATAGAGCGTAATTCTGATTGGCCCACATTTATTAGAGGTATGTGGGTCAATTTTTTTTAGCTAATTATGGTGTTATTTTAGGAATTGAGTTTTAGTTTGAGTTTTTGAATATTTGAGGGTGGAGTTTTGTCGAATTTATCAATTTTAGTGTTGCTAGTAGTCTTAGCTCTTACTTATTGGTTTTTGAGGCCCAAGAAGAAAAGCTCTGAGTCTCCAATAGAGAGAAGGCTGCCCCCTAGGAAAACGAAAGAAACCAGCAACCCAGATAAGCCGAAAGAGCCTCTTTTTAAAGAGAGTCCGAATTCAGCAACTTTGCTCCGTTCTGCTGAATACATCCAGCGACTGCGAAAATTTAACAACCTTTGTTACAAAAATCTGACCGGGCAGGACAGGATCAATCATTACGGTGAAGAGGGAGAGCTGATTGTTCTTGGGCACTGCGAGCTTGTCGGTAAGTCAGCCGTTTATAGTAATGTTGGCTTGATTCATGGTACGGGTGAAAAGTGCGAGCTGGATATTCTTGCCCTTAGTAAATACGGCCTTGTTCATGTTGAGGTTAAGAATTTTTCTGGCTGCTATTGCCCGGCAGAAGATTGCACCTGTTATCGTCCTGAAAAATGGCAAAAGGAATGGAATGGCCAGACCAACGTTCTTCGGTCTCCGGTTATTCAGGCTGAAAGGTCCAGAGAAATTCTTTCGGATGCTTTGTCTGTCATCATTGATGCATTACTTCCCGTATTCTCAGTGATCGTATTTCCCAATGGAACTTTTAAACTCTCCAGAGTGGCTGAGGATCGTATGGTTATGTGTTCAGCAGATACTTTTCAGGATGTCTTTAATGAATTTGTGAACGGCAGGAATCCAGAATTTTCAGAAAAAGTTGATCCAGTTATTGCGGCGCGATTCATGGGAGAGATGAAAGGCAGTGGACTTTATCCGTCTTTTTATGCTCCAGAAACATTCAGGTGTTACAGGTAGATTGATGATCAAGATATGGGAATGGCGTAAAGCGAAAGGGCTTAGCGACAAGCATGTGGGTATGGAAAGCTACAAGCAGAGTTTTGAAAAGACTTTGGTTGAAGGGATGTTTCATGGTGGAGATCCAAAGTCAGGGAAATTGACAGGTAGTTACTTTTGCCGAGCTGATGATCTTTTGGAAGAGCAGGTTGTCGTGATTCATGATGCTGATGATGAGTCTGTTCATATGATGTAAGGAGTTTCGTTGTGTTTATTAAGTCTTTTAAAGCTATTCAGGTTTATGGGACCTTGGATTTCGAAATTGATTTTAACCGGGATTTAACTTTTCTGATTGGGGCAAATGGGTGCGGGAAAACAACGGTTTTAAAACTCATCCATTCCTTTCTTGCTGTTGATATTGGTAAATTAATTATGACTCCCTTTCTTCGTATGGAGTTGAAAGTTCGAACAGATAAAGATTTGCACTTATATTGCTCTAAGTCTGATGATGAATTGGAAATAGGGGTAGTTGGCACTTCTGAGAAAATTAAAATTCCATATTTGGTTAATGAAGATAAGCGTTCTTTTGGGCGCGAGTATGACTTTGATGAGGCGGCAGCTCTTGGGGACAAAAGTGAATTATATAGGATGCTACGAAATCTTCCAAGAATTACGTTTTTGAATCTTGAAAGAACATATGTCCGAAGTGGGGCAGATGATGACTTTGATGACTATGATTCGCGAAGATACCGTCCTAATTATCGACGTATGGTTTCGCCTGATAATGGTAGTTACGCCAATATACTAGATGCAAGTTTTCTTATTCAGGAAAACTACAGAATATTAAAAAAAATTGAAGATAAGAAAAATATAAAACTTAAGGACAATATTTTAAAATCAGCATTCCAGTATTCTGAAAATAGTCTTGCAGATTTCAATAACAAAAAAGTTAAATCTGAAATCTCTGCAATTTTGAACAATAAAAAAGAAATTGATGATGCTGTATATTCTGTCGGAGTCAAAGATGCTGGTTTAAGAAATGAAGTAGATAAATTTTTTAATAAGCTAGAGTCATTATACGAGTCAATTGAAGATGCTGCTGATGATCTAGTTAGTTTAGAGCTGGTCATGAATAAGGCTCAGATAGATCGGTTTATATCTTTGATTGATATTGTTGATGATCATAAGTCTAACATTGATAAGTTGTTTGAACCAATCAATACGTTCGTTTCAACAATTAATGATTTTTTTAAGGATTCAAGGAAAAAAGTATCTATTAATACAATAGGGCGTTTAGTAATAGAAGATATTAAAGGAAATGACGTGCCAATTCATGGCTTGTCTTCTGGCGAGCGGCAACTTCTTGTTATCTTTGCCCATGCAATCATTAAAATTGTTCGAAAGCCTAACTATAAAAAAGGTGTGTTTTTAATTGATGAGCCTGAACTGTCATTGCATATGAAGTGGCAAGAAAAGTTTTCGGAAAAAATATATGAATTAAATCAAGGTGCGCAGTTTATAATGGCAACTCATTCTCCTGAAATTGTTGGAGAAAATTTTGATAAGTATATTAATGTGGATGGTTGATAGATGAGCTTTGTTAGGAGTGATGTAGCGAGGGTGGCAAAGTCTATCTTTTTCTCAAAAGAAAATGGGATAGATATTTTTGTAGAGGATACTGCTGTTGGTTTTAAAAAATTGTATTTAATTTTATTTAAAAGAGTCTTTGAAGGTATATATGATATTGAGAATATTTACCCTCTTGGGTCAAGATCTGCAGTTGTAAATAGGTGTCAAATTGATCAAAGGAGGGATAACCCTCGTCCTAGACTCTATGTTGTAGATGGAGATTTAAATTTGTTGCATGGTAATTGGGATGTGCCGTGGGATGGTTTGTATCAACTACCTCGCTACTGTATTGAAAATTTCTTGCTAGATGAACAGGCAATACTTGAAATACTTGATGAGGAAGATCCTGAACAGACTTTAGAAGATCTACGGATTCAATTTAATTTTGTTAATTGGATTAGCGCGAATAAAGAGCTTATGGTCAATTTATTTATCGAATATGCTGTGTCCATAGTTTTGACTCCAGAAGAGAAGACAATAAGTCTTGGTGTTAACGAGTTGAAATCAGATTCATCTGGTATTGTCGACCAAGTTAAAACAATTGAAAGAATAAATTTTATAAAGCAAAGAACTATAGATAAGGTTGGCGAAGATTCTTATCGTGTAGTTAAAGAAGAGATAGCCTCTATTGTCGGTGATGAAAATATTATGCTTGTCAAATATGCTTCAGCTAAGGACTACCTCTTTCCTCTTTTGAAAATATATTTAAGAAATAAAAAATGTGAGATCAAGCACACTCAATGTAGTTTAAGATTACGAATTGCAAAAAAATGCAATTTGGACTGTTTGATGGATAGCATCGATTATGTAAATGTAAACTAGTTACGGATTTCATTTTAGTATGAACGAATATAGCCGAAGGTTGTTTTTGAAGAGTGGTCTGTCAATGCTTTGTGGTGTATCAGCTCTTCCGAGAATTCCTTGTGCAGATGAAAGCAACATGTCCATCCCAAAAACAAAATTCCAAAATGGCATAACAACAGCCGCTCACTACGCCAGTACTCTAAAAGAAGGCTCTTTCATAGAGTTCACAGATACTGACGCCCAAAGCCGTATAAGGCTGCGCGCCTACGGCTTCTATTTGGTGAACCAAAATGATAGCGGGGCGGTCTTCCATTTCTCTCCAGCACGAAATCAGGGGATAGAAACCATCGGTGGCATTCTCTACGATGATTCAAAGGTGGCAACCTATAAAATTGCACTCCTGAAGGCTCTCGTGGATATCACATCCGGGCTGGAGAATGAACGAATCATTATGATACTGAAGCCGGGCAGGATTACGCCTACGTTCCATATGGAGTAATAGCCTTCAAATGGGTGGTTTATTACTGGCCGCTGGTTGAGGCTTCCATCCGGCAGATCTGGTAATCCCCAAGATGAGCTTTGAGGACGAGCTGCTTGAGCTGCAGGATATGGCTGATTGTCACCGTCCATGATGATTGGGCCGAAGACTCTGAGCCGATTGCTGTTGTCATACTGAATGCTGGCTGAAATCGGATTTTTTCAACGGCCTGCTATACTAAATCTGTCTTTCTTTTGTCGTAGAAATGCAGCTCTGCATTGGGGCCTGTTTTTTTGATTATCTTCATTAAATTTTTCACATGTGGATGATCATTTATTTGGAGTTGAAATTGATAACGAAATTGCCAAGCGGATAGGATGTTCACCTTCAGAGGTATCTAATCGAAGAAAGAAACTTGGTATCCTGAACAACTGTCGAAAATATTATTCATCCTTCTCTGCTATGTGAATAAATGTCCTCATCTAGAGAATGCACAACAGTATTGTGAAAAAATATTTATCAAAAAGAACTCTCCCCGACCAGAAATCGTGCTGCGTGCTTTAGCCCATCATACAAGTAAGAACGTGGAGTCGATTTCATACGGATAATTCCTGTTGCTCCGCTTGGAATAGATGGCATGGGTTCCTTAGGCAAAAATTCAGCCAGATAGATTGTTTCCAGTATTTTTCCATCTGCGGATACGGGGATGTCTCCGCCAAGCTGCGAAGACAGCGACGCATGCCTTAGTGTAGTCAATGGAGTTTTTTGGATTCGTTGCAATCTGACGGGAAACGAAGTTTTGTCATCAGTATAAAAAAACGCGCTCATATCGCTAGCCAGACTATCCAGAAATTTATCTTTAACGTAAGCCAATATCTGCTTCCCTGAATTGCTTACGATTATTCCAAGTGGCGAACCTTTGCTCACAGAATCACCTACGTTGAGGCTATCCGGCCAGTCAGAAAGAACTCCTGTCATTTCGCTACGAATAGTCAGTTGTGAGTTCTGCTTTTCGAGATGGTGGAGCCGAGCTTCAGCTACCAGCACGGCCTCCTGCTGTACCGGAAGTTCAGCTGCTTCCCCGGATGATTGCAGAATGGCAAGCTGGGTTCTGGCCATTTTTGCATCCAGAGCTGTCAGTTTCAGTGAAGCCTCAAGTGGGAAGGAATTAAGCGTCACCAGAATTTGGCCTTTGCTGACTCGCATCCCTTTATGCGCAGTATTGGAAGAGACTACGCCTGACTCAGGAGTATAGACCAATTGCTGATCTTTTGCTTCAACTGCCGCTGGCAGCAGCATGGCACGGGGAAAAGGCATTCCAGCCCACAGAAGAAGCCCGGCAACGAGAGTCCAAA
>PPCM01000499.1_pt1 | contig 33291 bp, 26 predicted proteins | sample 1555541 | NCBI WGS metagenome assembly PPCM01 (sample SAMN05284479, study PRJNA326546) | Marine sediment metagenome, whole genome shotgun sequencing project. | isolation source: marine sediment | place: Germany: Wadden Sea | collected 2012-09-05
ATACAAGAAGTCAAAGATGACTTATATAATGATAAAGTAGAATTTAATAGTGTGGAAATAGGCATCATGATCGAAGTGCCATCCGCTGCAGTTATGTCAGATGTATTAGCAAAGTATGTGGATTTTGCAAGTATAGGAACGAACGACTTAACACAGTATACTTTAGCAAGTGATCGTATGAATCAAAATGTTAAGAGCATCTATTCTAATTATGATCCATCCGTAATTCGTCTGATTCATATGACGATTGAAAACTTCCATAAAGCAGGGAAATGGGTTGGAATGTGTGGTTCAGCTGCTGGTAATAAAGAACTAATCCCTGTTTGGTATGCAATGGGTTTAGATGAGTTTAGTATGGTACCCAATAGTATACTAGAAGCCAAAGCAACTCTTGATAAAATAAGTGATAGTAAAATAAGTTTAGAAGAAATATTAGAGATGGGTACTGAAGATGAAGTGAGAAAGTATTTATCAAGTTAAAGAAGACCAGAAATGGTCTTCTTTTATTATCTAGTAATTTGCATTTGTTAAATGTTAGATAACAGACTTGAATGTGTTGAAATAACATGATCTAAATTACGGGATAAATTTATATGTGAGGTAGTATATATTGCATAAAAGAGATTTTTAGTGATAATTTGTATGATATTGCTAAACTGGTTAAAGGATGTATATAAAGTTGTATTGTAAGATGCGCATCGTATACTTGATTGTGGAGATATTATCAAAGGCCATTTATTATATGTATGTTCTAATTGTTGTGAGAAAAAATATGTAGAGACACACTCAGAAAACATAGCTGAAAAGGTGTTACGAATAAAACATAGACATATAGATTTTACATTAGCTGAAGAACTAAGAGGATTTTTAAAGGGGCAAAGGACCTGTTTACTATGAATCTGTATATAAAATTGATAAATAAGCTTAGCGGACAAATTATTGTCCGCTTTTATTATTTTGTATGTGTAATTTATGACAAAGCAACTTTTTATAGTCTATAAAACAAGATTGATTAAGAATCTAATATAAACCCTCTGTATACTTAAATTAAAGGAGGAGTAGTGTGGGAATTTTAGGTATAGATGTAGGTACTACTGGCTGTAAAGCCACACTTTTTGGTGATTCAGGCATTATTACAGCTACTAGTTATAGAGAATACAAGACATTACACTTAGGAGATGGAAGATATGAAATAGATCCTAATGTCGTATGGGAAAACGTTAAAGAAGTAGTTCTTGATTGTACAATTCACTCGAGAGAAGTCATTCGAGGAATATCAGTATCATCATTCGGTGAAGCAGCAGTATATCTTGATGAAGAAGATAATGTGATTAGAAATAGTATGTTGTATACCGATTCAAGAGGTGATCTAGAAGTAATAGAAATTGAGGATAAAATTGGTACTAACTACATAAAAGATTCAACAGGTCTTTCATTGCACAAAATGTATACATTGCCTAAGTTATTATGGATTAGAAATAATGAACTAGATAATTATAAGAGGATTCGTTCCATTTTACTTTTTGGTGATTTTATTACTTATCGATTATCAGGAAAACGATTTATTGATCCGGCATTAGCTTCGAGGAGTATGATTTGTAATATCTCAGATAAAGAATGGGATAAAAGGATTTTGCAGGATTTGGATCTTGATAAGAGTATGTTTTCAATCATAAAGCCGATAGGCTTTTGTATTGGTAAAATTAATGAGGAAATAAGTACATTATTGAATCTAGATAAAGATTGTGAAGTATATGTTGGTAGTCATGATCAGGTATGTGCGAGTATTGGATCGATGGCAGTAGAAGTGGATTCGGCAATGTTGGGATTAGGAACGGTTTCATGTATGACACCTGTTTTTCGTCCAGAAAAGATTTGCTTAGAAAACTTATTAAATTATCCAATTGTACCTTTCACTGATTCTTTATCAATGACATATGTTGTTAATTTCACTTCAGGGTCACTTTTAAGGTGGTTTAGAGATGAAATAGCGCATCATGAGACAATTAGAGCAATGGAAAATTCAGAAAATGTATATACGCTATTGGGAGAAAATATGCCTAGCGATCCTACAAATTTATTTGTATTACCTCATTTTGCAGGAAGTGGTACCCCGATTATGGACCCGCTGTCAAAGGGTGTTATGTATGGGTTAGGACTAGAAACTACACGTTATTCTATCTATAAAGCACTGATGGAAGGTGTTGCATACGAGCTGAAGTACAATCTTGATTATATTGAAAAGAGTGGTATTTCTATTAATTGTTTTTATGGAACAGGTGGGGGAACCAATTCGAAAGATTGGTGTCAGATAATATCAGATATAACGGAAAAACCACTTCATGTTTTAAACCAAAAGGAATCAGGGAATATCGGTTTATATGGGATTGTATCAGTTGCAATGGGACGCTTTGCTACTTATGATCAAGCTATAAAGGAAGTTAATAGTATTGACTATACGGTACTACCTAGTGTTAATAGTCAAATATATAAGAAGAACTACTTAGATTATGTTAAATTATATAAACTAAGCATAAAAATGAAGGAGGTATAATGTCGTTAGTTAATTTATCAGAATTATTAAAACATGCAGATGAAAACAATTACGCTGTAGGTGCTTTTAATGCAGTTAACCTTGATATGGCAAGAGGTATAATTTTAGCTGCTGAAGAAGAAAACTCGCCGGTTATAGTGTCTCTAGCTGAGGTTCATTTAGATATGGCACCGTTAGATGTACTAGGACCAGTTCTAGTTGATTTAGCAAGAAAAGCGAGTGTACCTGTAGCGGTACATTTGGATCATGGATGTGATTATAACGTAATAATTCAGGCTATGCATCTAGGATTTTCATCTGTTATGTATGATGGCTCGTCACTTACATTTGAAGAAAATATAGAAAATTCAAAGAAGATTGTTGAGGTTGCAAAGGTCTTAAATGTATCAGTGGAATCAGAAGTTGGTAAACTTGTTACACCTGAAACTGGAAGTAAGGAAATCATTGAAAAATTGGATCCAAAAGATTTTTACACTGATCCATTGCAGGCGCAGGAATTTATTGAAAAGACAGAAGTTGATGCACTAGCCATTGCATTTGGTACAGCTCATGGGTTATATAAGTTTGAACCGATGTTAGACTATGAAAGAATTCAAACAATAAAGAATATCACTGGTATTCCACTGGTAATGCATGGAGGTTCAGGTTTAGCTGATAAGCAATACAGGGATGCGATTAAGCATGGTATCACAAAAATTAATTACTACTCAGATATGGCTTACACTGTAACTGAAAAAATCAGAGAAGAGTTAGATAGACACGAAACAAGTTATATCCACGATTTGTCTCAATGGACAATTCGTTTTGTAGCAGATAACATCAAAGAAAAAATGCGTATATTTGGTTCAAATCAACAAGGAGGAAAATGTGAAAGGTTCTAAAATTAAGTTAGGATTATGTCCAACAAGAAGAGACGTTTTTAGTGTAGAAGAGGCAATAAAGTTAAAGAAACAATTGGTAAAGGAATTATCTACTAGAACAGACTTAGATCTAGTAACCATTGATAGTATTAATGAAGAAGGTTTGCTTTATAGTTATGAAGATTTAAATGATGTTATTTCTTTAATGAAAAAAGAAGGTGTTCAAGCATTATTCTTCCCACATTGTAATTTTGGTACAGAAGATCTAGTAGCTGAGGTGGCAAGAGCGTTAAATGTACCTGTATTAATATGGGGACCTAGAGATGACGCACCACTAGAAAATGGTTTTAGAACAAGAGACAGTCAATGTGGTATGTTTGCTACAGGGAAAGTTCTTCAAAGATATGGAGTGAAATTTACTTATTTAAACAACACAGACTTAAATAGTGACTACTTTAAAAAGGGATTTGATCGTTTTATTAAAGTTGCCAATGTTGTTAAGACATTTAGAGAAACTAGAATTCTTCAGATTTCAACAAGACCTACAGGTTTTAATAGTGTTACAGTTAATGAGGGTGAAATTTTAGAGCAGTTTGGAATTAGATTATATCCTGTAGCTTTAGCTGAGGTAACAGATCAAATTGAGAACATTATTAAAGAGAATTCACAAGAGTTTAAAGATACTGTTGACTTTGTTTCAACTAATATAAGTAAAAATTCTTCAAAAGAAAATATCGAAAAAATGGTTGCTTTAAAGATTTCAATCAAAAGAACTGCTGACCAGTATAATTGTAATGCTGCTGCAATTCAATGTTGGAATGCTCTTCAAGATATGACTGGCATAATGCCATGTCTTGCAAATTCTCTTTTAGGAGATGAAGGATTCCCATGTGTATGTGAAACTGATATTCATGGTGCAATTTCGTCATTAATGTTACAAGCTGCTACAATGGACGAAAAACCAGTATTCTTTGCAGATCTCACTGTAAGAGATAGAGAAAGAGATAATGTAGAGTTGTTATGGCACTGTGGACCATTCCCATATTCTATGGCAAAAGATAAGTCAAAAGCAGATGCAGGATCACACTGGATTCTAGAAAGTGGTGCTTATGGTACATGTGAATGGGAAATTGAGAATGGAAATATAACTGTATGTCGATTTGATGGTGTTAATGGAAAATATCAACTATTAGTAGGTGAAGGTAAAGGTGTTGATGGACCATTTACAAGAGGAACTTATGTCTGGTTTGAAGTAAATCATTGGCCAACTTGGGAAAAAAAATTGGTTGAAGGTCCATATATTCATCATATTTCTGGTGTTTATGGTAATTATGCAGAAATTCTTTCTGAATCATGTAAATATATCAATGGATTATGTTTAGATGCTGTTGAACCTACTGCTGATGAACTTATGGAAAGATGGGTAGAATAATGAAGATTAGGTCAATACAAGATACTTCCTTTGAAGCTTATGGAAATGGTAAAAATAAGAAGGATTTTGAGGATATTTATAACAGACTTAGATCCATTCCAAATACACAAGAGGTTGTTTATGTAGGAAGTGAAGAGCTACTTGAGGAATCTTCTGCAAAAGCTTATATTGAGGAGTTTGAGTTTGGTACAATGCCGATGCAAATAGGATATTGCAATGGTAAGAATAAGAAACTAAATGCTTTAGAGTTCCATAAATCTAGTGAAATCATTGTAGCAGGAACAGATTTGATATTAATTTTGGGTAAGATTAGTGATATTCAAGATAATACTTACGATACTTCAAAGGTTGAAGTGTTTAAAATGTTAGCTGGTGAAGTTGTGGAAATTTATGCTACTACCTTACATTACTGTCCTATCTCGATTGGAGATGAGTGTTTTAGTGCAGCAATATTACTTCCTAAACATACAAATGATAATTTACTCCAACCTGTTGGTGGTATGGCTGCAAGAAATAAATGGTTGTATGGGCATGAAGAATCATTTGATTTAAATTCTAATGAATTAGCTGGCCGCTTAATTGGTGAGAACATAGAAATTGTTGGAGGTACTGATGTTTAGTAAGGACTTTGTTTGGGGAGCTGCTACAGCAGCGTATCAAATTGAAGGTGCATGGGATCAAGATGGGAAAGGAGAATCTATCTGGGATAGATTCTCACATACTTCTCCTAGAATGCAAAATACTGGAGATGTTGCATGTGACCATTATAACAGACTTGAAGAAGATGTTACTTTAATGAAAAATTTAGGTTTGAAATCGTATCGCTTTTCATTTTCATGGACAAGGATATTTCCCAATGGAATCGGTGAACCTAATCAAAAAGGGATCGATTTTTATAAGAAATTAGTGAGATTATTAGAGGAAGCAAATATAATGCCTTTTGCAACTCTGTATCACTGGGATTTACCTCAAGCGTTACAAGATACAGGTGGTTGGAGAGAAAAATGTACAGTTGAAGCATTTAAAGAATATGCTAAGTTCATGTTCAATGAGTTTCCTTCGATAAATCACTGGATTACTTTTAATGAACCATTTGTGGTTTCTGTATTGGGACATGGTACAGGTACTATAGCTCCCGGGATAACAGATTTAAAATTAGCTTATCAAGTTTCTCATCATCTTAACTTGGCTCATGCTCATGCAATAAAAGAGTATAGAAAAAGTGGATTGAATGGTAAAATAGGAGCTGCAATTAGTTTAGTTACCTGTTATCCTGAATCAGATAATCCTAAAACTATCGAAGCCTCTCAAATGATTGATATTGGTAAAAATAGATGGTATCTAGATCCAATGTTAAAAGGCAAATATCCTGATGGTGCACTCAAAATGATGCAGCAAATGCTTGGGGCACCTGATGTAACAGAAGATGAGCTAAAGTTTATGGAAGATAATTTGCCAGATTTTGTAGGTGTTAATTTATATACAAGATTCCTAATCAAAGATGGTACTGATCCAATGACTTTTAAACCAGATAATCTCAGTGCAAGAGAAATTGAGTCAAATGAGAATTATACAAATATGGGGTGGGAAATATATCCAGATGCATTGAAAGATATGTTGCTAATATTAAGAAATGAATATGGAAATCCAGAAATTTACATCACTGAAAATGGTGCTTCATTCAAAGAACCTAATGAAGCTACTTATATAGAAGATGATAATAGAATTGAATTTCTAAATAAGTATATCAATGCTGTAAAAGAAGCCATATCAGAAGGGGTGAATGTAAAGGGATATTTTGTTTGGACTCTCATGGATAATTTAGAATGGGCAGAAGGATTTAGTCAAAGATTTGGTTTAATACATATAGACTTTAATACACTAAAAAGAACACCTAAGAAGTCATATTATAGTTATAAAAGAATTATTGAAAACAATGGTATAATATAATAGAAAGGATAACAAATGAAAGATAAGCTCTCGAAAAAGGAAATAATTTCATATGGGTTGCCACACATAGGTATGCAAGCTGCTGGTATGTTTATGACAACATTCTTACTTATTTATTATACTGATATAGTAGGATTATCGACAATTTCAATTACAATCATGTTTCTTGTAGTCAGATTATTTGATGCAATTAACGATCCAATTATTGGTGTTTGGATGGATAGAAGTAAGGAAACTGATTATGGTAAGTTCCGTAAGTTTGCATTAATTGCTGGTGTATTGGGTGCTTTCGCGACAATTGGAGTTTACTTAGTACCTGAAATCACTTATACAGGTAAATTAGTTTACTCGTATATAACTTATGGTGTTAGTGGTATTTTTGGAACAGTCATGGGGATTGCATATTTTGGACTACCATCTCGAATGACTCGAAATCAGTTAGATAGAACAAAACTAGGTCAGTTTAAATCTATTGGTGGAGCCATAGGTGGTATCGTAGCAATGGTAGCAGCTATACCTCTTATAAAGCTAATTGGTAGAGGAAATGATAGGATTGGTTATGCAGGAGCGATTGCTGTTATAAGTATAGTATCTATAGTAACCCTATTTATTGGGATTAAAGGTGTTCCTGAAGGTAAGGTTGTTTCAAAGTCTAAAAAAGAAGAGAAAATGGTGTTTAGTAAAATTTTTAAAGTTGTTTTAACTAATATACCATTTCTTGTTTTGATGGTATGTACTTTCTTATCTTTACTAAGTGGCAATGTAAGATCTGCATTTCAAGTATATTTCTTTAAATATAATGTAGGTAATGAAATGTTAGTGAGCTTAATGGCTGCTGTTGCGCCTTCTATCATGATTATTGGCTCTTTTTTTGTTCATTTGTTTACAAAAAAATTTGGAAAGAAAGGCACAGTTATTATTGGTAAAGCAGTTACGATTTTGAGTTTGCTGATCTTGTTATTTTTTAACTATATGTCATCAGTTGTTCTAATTATATCTGCTGCAGTTTCTGGAGTTGGTTTAGCGTTGAATAACATCACTACTTTTAGTATGCTGGCTGATACCATTGAATTTGGGCAATGGAGAACTGGCTTAAGAACAGAGGGGACACTTTATTCAATAAATGGTTTTGCTGTAAAAGTTGGTATGGCTGCAGCAGGTATTGTTGGTGGTATAATACTTACTATGATTGGTTATGAAGAAATGGCAGTTCAGCCAGAAGCAACACTTAATGGAATTGAGTTTGGGTTTATTATGTTTCCAATTATCTTGGAATGCATTTCTCTTTTATTGATGTTATTATATCCATTAACTGAGAAAAAGTATCAAGAAATTATTACTGAATTGGATGATGCTATTGAAAGTCAGGAAGCTGTAGGTGAATATTAATATGAGTAAAGATTTTGTCTGGGGAGCAGCCTCTGCTGCTTATCAAATTGAAGGAGCATGGAAGGAAGATGATAGACAACCATGTATGTGGGACCATATTTGCCATGCTTATGATTATTTAACTGATAATGGTGATGTTGCATGTGATCACTATCATAGATATAAAGATGATGTAAAACTAATGAAGGAAATGGGATTGAAAGGATATCGTTTCTCAATTTCATGGAGTAGACTTATTTTAGATAAAGAAGGAACTGTAAATCCAAAAGGCTTAAGGTTTTATAGTGATTTGATTGATGAATTATTAAAAAATGGAATAGAACCATTTGTAACTTTACTTCATTTTGATACTCCAATGTATTATGAAAGTGAAGGTGGTTGGATTAATAGGGCGGTAATAGAAGGTTTTGTTAAATATGCAAATATAGTGTTTGATTTTTTTGGAGATAGAGTTAACAAGTGGATAACAATTAATGAGCCTTATATTTTGGCAAATATGTATAGGATGACAGCCAAAATGTCTGGAGGAGATCCAGCAAAAGCTGCTTTCCAAGCATCTCATTATATGACAGTAGCACATGCTAGAGTCGTGAAACTGTTTAGAGAGCATCCAAAGGATTTAGGAGTTATTGGGCATGCACCTAATCTTTCTATGGTCTATCCGGAAAACGATTCCCAAAATGTTAAAGAGAATGCAGAAATTGCGGATTTGTTCTTTAATCAATGGTATCTTGATCCTGCATTAAAGGGTGAGTATCCGAAAAAAGCATTAGATCTTTTAGATGAGTACGATATTAAGATTGACATGACTAATGATGACTTAAAGACTATTTCAAATAATCTATCTGATTTTGTAGGTGTAAACACTTATTCACGAATGATAATAAAAGATTCTTTTGACTTGAAAACATATAGTGTAGATACAATGGCCTTAACAGACACAAAACGAGATGATGCCAATGCAGAATATACGGCATATGATTGGGAAGTATTCCCTCAAGGTATGTATGATCTTTTAATTTATCTGAAAAATAACTATAATAATCCAATGGTGTTTATTACTGAAAATGGTGCTGCTTACAATGACGAAAATGTTAATGAAAATGAAGTTCAAGATGATGATAGAATCAAGTACCTGGAAAGCTATATAAGCAAAATGCAGGAAGCTATTCAAGATGGTGCTAATGTTAAAGGCTATTTCGTATGGACATTGATGGATAACTTTGAATGGTCAAAAGGATATAGTATTAAGATGGGGCTTATTCATGTGGATTTTGCGACGCAACAGAGAACATTCAAGAAAAGTGCAAAATGGTATAAAAGTTTAATTGAAAAGATATGATTTAATATGCCCCTTTAGGGGCATTGTTTTCATAAGAAAAGGAGAGGGATATGAAACATATATATAAAAAGGAATTTGTAAAATATGATAATGGATTACCCTTCAAAGTTTTTTTGTGTAAGATAGAAAATGTTGCATTTCACTGGCATAAGGAACTAGAGCTTTTATATATTCTAGATGGGAAGTTACAATTAGATAAAGGTGATAAATCTTATTTGATTTCTAAGAATGAACTGGTCGTAATAAATAGAAATGAAGTACACCAGTTTACTTCTACTGAAGAAGATAATCTGTGCATTGTTGTGCAAATTAATGTTGATTTCTTTAAAACAATATGGCCCAAGCTATTGGAACTTGAATTTTTAGGTAATGAAAAAATACATAGAGATGGAGATTATAGTAGGCTAAAAAGATTGATGTATGAAATGTTGAAATTAATTTATACTCAGGAATTTGGCTATATGATTGAAATAAATGGACTAATTTGTCAAGTTCTCTCAACATTGATTAAAACTTTTGATTATAGGATTAAGAACTGGGAAGATGAAAATGAAATTGATTATGCTAGATTAGGAAGAATTCTTTATTTTATAGAACAGAACTATATGAATAAGATAACCTTAAAGGAGATTGCTGCAACGGAGTATCTAAATGAATATTATTTTTCACATTTTTTCAAAAATAAGATGGGAGTTAGTTTTCAAAGTTATCTAAAAAATGTCAGATTGCAGAAAGCACATACTATGTTGTGTAAAACAGAGAAGAAGATGGTTGAAATAGCAATGGATTCTGGATTTAGTAATGTTCAAACATTTTTAAATGCTTTTAAAGTAAAATATGGTGAGACACCATCAAAATATAAGAAAAATATGATTCATAAGATAAATATCCCAGCTGAAGGACAGATTGAGTCAAATATTGTTACTGTAGAGATTGAGTATATTTTAGATACTCTTGAGTTACTCTTAGATATCAACCCAAATAGAGAAAACTGATAGGAAAGTATATATTTTATATAGGTAAGAAAATTTATGAAAAGTCATAGATATTCACTTGATTGTTGAATATCTATGACTTTTTTAAATAGACAAGATTTAATATATCATGTAGCAATTAATGAAAAGAAGAGAATGAGATTAGTTGATAGAATTAAATAGGAAAACGTTTTGAAAGGAATAAATATGATTAATAACCCAATTATTAAAGGATTTCATCCAGATCCTAACATCTTAAGAGTTGAAGAGGATTACTACATAGTTACTTCTACTTTCCAATGGTACCCAGGTATTGAAATACATCATTCAAAGAACTTGACTGACTGGGAGTTAATAAATAGACCTTTGGACAATGAGAGATTTTTAGAGATGACAGGTGAAAATCCTGGATGTGGAGTATGGGCTCCAAATATTACTTACTTTGATGGTGAGTTTTATATTGTGTATTCAGACTGTAAAACATTTGGAAGTGTTCATAATTACTTAATAACATCAAAATCGATTAATGGACCTTGGAGTGATCCAATTTATTTATGCAGTGGAGCATTTGATTTATCTATGTATCATGAAGATGATGAAAAATACCTTCTATTGTGTGAACATGATGGTAAAACAATGGCAAATATGGCTAATATAGTTGAAAAATTTCCGTCTATAAGAAGTTTTAATGCAATTACTGGCGCTTTATTATCGGGTAATCGTAAGATATTAGTACCTTTTCATGGTATAGCCTTGTTAGAATATGATCATGCTAATAAGAGAGTTATTGGAGAAAGAAAAATAATATTTGAAGGAACAAAACTAGGTGCTACTGAAGGACCGAATCTATACAAAAAAGGAGACTACTATTATTTAATCACTGCTGAAGGTGGCACTGGTTATAGACATGCTGTTACTATGGCTAGATCAAAAAGCATACTAGGACCTTATGAAGTACATCCTGAAAACCCTATCTTGACATCGACTGGAAAGAAATCAGCTATGCAAAGAGTAGGACATGGTTCTATAGTTGAGACTAAAGATGGTGAAATTTATATGTCGTTCCTATTTTCTAGACCCTTTAAATATAAGAAAGGTTCGATTTTAGGTCGAGAAAGTGGATTAATCAAGATGAAATGGAAAAATGATTGGTTGTATACAGACTATAATTCAATGACTATAACATCTCAAGGAATGAATAGAAGAGAATATAACTTTAAAAGTGAATTGCCAATTGATTTTCAATGGTTAAGAACGAACAGTAATAAATCATTATTAAATGTAAGTGACAATCAGTTAAGTATTGTAGGTAAAGAATGGATAGATTCACCTTTTGAACAGGGATTAGCTGGTGTACGAATGATGAATCATGAGTTCGAGGCTGAGACGCTTATGACTTTTCGACCTAAGAATCATCATCAAACTGCTGGTATAGCAGCTTTCTACTCAATTAATTTATACTTATATTTATCATTTGGGTTCAATGGTGAGGTAACATTGAGAAAATGTTTAAATGGTATTGAAAAGATTTTGTGGACAGGTAAAACTGACTTAGAAACAAGTAAGATAAAACTGACTGTGAGAAATCAAAAAATTCAGTTTTGGATTGAAAAAAATAAACGATATGAAGCAGTTTATAAACCCATCAGTGTACATTTTTTAAGTGATGAAACATCAAAACCTTATGGTTTTACGGGAGGATTTATAGCTTTGTGCTGTCAAGACTTATCTGGTCGTAATAAGAAAGCATCGTTTAGTTATTTAAAAATTATGGAGGGGAAGAATGGATAAACAAAAATTGATCAAAGAGTTGTCAGTAGAAGAAAAATTAAAATTTCTTGTTGGAGGTAAATCTTTCGAAACTAAAGGCGATGATAGTCTAGGGTTACCAGCTTTATCTACAATTGATGGGCATAATGGAGTAAATCTAATGCAGAAAATTATGGATTTTATTCCTCAAGTATTAGGAAAGATAAAAGATGTAGATATTAATCCTAACGATATAATGGCGACTTTCTTTGAAATTGGGGAAGTATTAGGTGGTATTACTGGTATGTCGAAGCTGTTTCAAGACAAAGTTTCAGAAGAAGAGTATTTGAAGATGTCAGATAAGGCAAGAGCACTAACTAAAGGATTTATTAAAACTGTTCCAGAAGTTCTCCCAAGCGGTAAGTTACCGACAGCATTTCCTGCTGGATTAAGCATGGCTAGTACTTGGGATCGAGAGTTAATGTATGAATGTGGTAAGTTAGTAGCGACTGAAACATTAGCATATAAAGGAGATGTTTTATTAGCACCAAACATTAATATTCACCGTGATCCGCATTGCGGACGTATGTTTGAAAGTTTTTCTGAGGATCCGTATTTAACATCTGAGTTAGTTGTACCTTATATCAAAGGGGTTCAGGATAAAGGTGTTATTGCAAACGTTAAGCATTATGTAGCCAATAATCAGGAAACAAATAGACATACAATTAATGAAATTATTTCTGAAAGAGCATTAAGAGAAATTTATTTACCAGGTTTTAAAGCAGCGATACAAGATGCTAATTGTCACACTGTAATGACAGCTTATAACTATATAAATGGTGAAGCATGCACAGCAAATAAATATCTCTTGACTGATATTTTGAGAGATGAGTGGAAGTTTGAGGGTTTGGTTTTATCTGATTGGAATGCGGTATACAATCAGGTTGATGCATTAAAAGCAGGAAACGATTTAGAAATGCCAGGTCCGAAAGATCAATCAGAAATATTAAGGGCATTAGACAATGGTGAGATATCAAGTCAAATTATTGAGAAATCATTTGAGAGATACTTAGATTTAGTAGAAAAGGCGCCTGCTACAAAGAATATAAAAACAAACGATTTTGATGATATAATGCACCAAGAATTTACAAGAAAAATGGCTACTGACAGCATTATATTAGTAAAAAATGATGCAGTGTTACCATTAGAAAAAAATATTAAAATTAGTGTGTTTGGTGAAAATGCTTTTAATCCAATACCTTGTGGGACAGGAAGTGCAGGAGTTGTTAGTTCTTATGTATCAAGTGGCTATGAAGGGCTGAAGAAAAAGTTTGAACATATAACTATAAAAGATTGTTTAGCTGATGTCGCTGTGGTATTTATTGGAGAAGTTTGTGGAGAAGGTAGTGATAGAGATAACATAAAGTTAAAACAGGAAGATAAAGATCTGTTTGAAAGTATAAAGGCACAGAATGCTGATATGAAGGTTATAGGTGTTTTTAATATCCCAGGACCTCTTGAAATGAAGGAAATTAAAGAATATTGTGATGCAATATTAATAACTTGGTATCCAGGACAGGAAATTGGTAATGCTATAACAGATATTATTTCAGGCGATGTAAATCCATCTGGTAAGTTAACGTGTTCACTTGTAAATCGAGTTGAAGACTTGTCAACATATCCATTTTTCCCAGGTAGTTTTGGTACATCGCTTTATGGTGAAGATATTTTCGTAGGTTATCGATACTATGATATAAAAAAGATAGAACCAGCATATTGTTTTGGTCATGGTTTGTCATACAGTAATTTTGAGTATTCCAACTTAGAAGTAAAGAATAATTATAAAGCAAAGGGTTATATAGATCTATCATTGAATGTTAAGAATATTTCTAATATAAAGGGAAAGACAGTTGTACAAGTTTATGTAAAAGATAATAAATCGAAGTTGATTAGACCAGAAAAAGAGTTGAAGGGATTTGAGAAAATTTCACTAGATGCATACGAGGAAAAGAGAGTTAAGTTTAGATTAGATTCTCGTTCTTTTCAGATGTATGACGTTGATAAAAAGGAATGGCTAGTTGAACCAGGAGTGTTCACAATCAAAATAGGAGATTCATCAAGAAATATATTATTGAACGAAGAAATACTAGTGGAATGTAAAAATCCGTATCCTTATACTCTAATGCAACCATTAAAAACAATTCTAAGTAGTGAAAAAGTGATGAATGTAATAAACGAATTTATTCCGAAACCATTATTGTCATTACCGGAGCTTCAAATTGAACAAATTTTTCATCCTGAATTAACCTTAGATGAAGCAATGACAAAACATATGTTTAAACATATGAATCTTGATGAAAATGAGTTTATTCAGTTGAAGGAGAAAATTGAATCTTTGATTAAGGAGTTGTAGTTGGATAAGAAAACACAAAGAAAATATGTAGGTAGTATGGAGCAAATTGCATATGCAAGAAGAGTTGTAGTCGATGAAGGAAAAGGAAAGGGTACTTGTTTAATCGAGGTTGTAAATGGATCTGGACTTTCATTTACGATTGTAGTAGACAGAGGTTTGGATATTGCTAACGCATTTATAAATGGTGCTAACGTAGCATTCATATCAAAGACTGGTATTACATCACCTGGATTATATGAAGAACCCGATTTAGGTTTTCTAAGAAGTTTTTATGGTGGTTTGTTAACTACTTGTGGTATGACATATTACGGTGCTCCCTGCTATGATGAGAAACCATTAGGTTTGCATGGAAGACATACTAGTATCCCAGCAGATAAGATTTCTATTTCATGTGAATGGGAAAAAAATGATTATGTTATAAGAGTTAAAGGATTGATAAGAGAAAGTAGCGTTTTTGGTGAAAACATACTTTTAAAACGTGAAATAAGTACTGTTATGGGGAAAAATGAAATTATAGTCAATGACACCTATTGTAATGAAGGATTTGAAGATTCTCCATTTATGGTTCTTTATCATTGTAATTTTGGTTATCCTTTATTGTCAGAAGATACTATTGTTAAGGGGAATTTTATTGAAACCATCGATCGAGATTCGAACGAAAATGTACCTCAAAATCTAGTTGAGCACTTTGATAAGCCACACAACAGTATAAATGAAAAGGTTTATTTTCATAAGGTTTATAATGACAATGGTTATGGGAGTTTTTCAGTTCAAAATCTAAATCTAAACTTAGGTGTAAATGTATCCTATTCAAATGAGCATCTGAATTACTTGGTTCAGTGGAAATTAATGAAATCAGGCGATTATGTTTTAGCTCTTGAACCAGCAACTAACAAAACAACTGGTAGAGGAGAAGCTCGATCTGAAAATGAGTTGATGTACATCAAACCACAAGAGGAAAAAAGTATTACATTGAAGTTTAATCTATATAATAATAAATAAGCAAAATATGTAGGAGGAAATTATGCAAGGTAGAGTAGCAATGTTAACAAAAGTAGGTAACTTTGAAGTACAAAACTACAAAGTTCCGACAATAAAGGATGACGAAATTCTTATAAAAGTTGAAGGCTCAGGTGTTTGTGGAACCGATGCTCATGAGTTCAAGTCAGACCCATTTGGTATGATTCCTGTTGTTTTGGGGCATGAAGGTACTGGTGAGATTGTAAAGATAGGTAAGAATATCAAAGTAGATTCTGTAGGAAAAAAGATTTCCACTGGAGATAAAGTAATTACCTCTACTTTAGTATGTGGTGAATGTCATTATTGTAGAAATACACCTGCAAAAAGCAATATGTGTGAAAATGTTGGAGTTTATGGGTTAATACTGGATGATGAGAAAAAGTTCAATGGATATTTTGGCGATTATATGATTATTCGTAAGAATTCAACATTTTACAATGTATCAGATCTAGACTTAGATTTAAGATTGTTAGTTGAACCTTCAGCAGTAGCTATTCATGCTATTGAAAGAGCTAAAACAACAGGTCTACTTAACTTCGACACAAGCGTTTTAGTACAAGGATGTGGACCAATTGGGCTATTGGTAATAGCTGCTTTGAAGACTATGGGTATAAAAAACATCATCGCTGTAGACGGAAATAATAATAGATTAAAGTTGGCAGAGGAATTAGGCGCAAGAAAAACTTTTAATTTTACTGAGTATACTGATTTTGAGATTCTTCGCAATCAAGTTGAAACTGAGACTGATGGAATAGGAGCTGAGTTTGGGTTCCAATGTACTGGGTCACCAAAAGCAGCTTCGAACATTTGGAAATTTGTTAGAAGAACAGGTGGTATATGCGAAGTTGGATTCTTTGTTGATAATGGTGAATCTAGTATAAATCCTCATCATGACATTTGTAATAAAGAAATTACATTAGTAGGTTCGTGGGTGTATACTCCGCAGGAGTATCCGATTACATTAAGTTTTTTAGAAACAGCAAAAGAAATAGGTTTGCCAATTAATAAGTTGATTACTCATAGATATCCTTTAAGTAAGATGAATGAGGCTTTGGAAACCAATATCAGAATGGATGGCATAAAAGTAGTTTATATTAATGAAGAATTTTAATAGGATAATGTAGCCCACATAAATGTGGGCTGCACTCTCGTTAGTTATATTAGGATGGAGGAAATTGTGTGACGAGTATAAATGAAAATAAATTCAAAAGTACCAATAAGATTATTATGAAATTAGTATATCTGGGGTTGTTTTTGTTACTAATATCTCTATTAGTTATGATTCTAATGTTTGGAACAAGAATGGTAAAATATTTTCTTTCTGGTTTCTTAATTCTCCTTGTACCAATTTTCCTTTATAGAAAAGATAAAAATAGTAAATTTTTAATTGGCTGTATTGCTACTCTGTTTACGTTATTAGGGATATCTTTAATTTTTTTTATGAAAAGTCCATTAGGTGCGATAATTTGCATCGTATCTGTATCAGTTGCATCTTTATATGATGACAAGAAGGTAACTAGATTTTTTTCCTATATGGGTGTATTAGCAACTCTCATAACTATCATTTTTTTTGTAGATTTAGGTATTATGTCGCGTGTAACTTCTGGGGTAATAATAGTGCTATCTCTATTTATTATTAATTCTGCTTCTGAAGTAATATTGAACAGAAATACAAAGCTGATAATCGAGTTAAATAATCATCTTAGTAGGAATGTTAACTTACTAGATAATATACAGAAGATAATAATCTCCCTAGAATCATCAAGTTCTAAATTTGAGTTTCAGTTTATAGAATTATCTAAAGCTTCTGAGGAAATAAGTAATGATATTGTAGTGATTGCAGAAAATGTTTCTGATGAGACCGCAAAATATGAGTTGATTACAGACAGTTACAGATCAATTGATAAGAAAATCAATATGACAAAGGAATCAAATGATGAAGTTCTAAACCAACTACAAAGAATTCTTCATTTAACAAAATCGGGGAAAGAGCAAGCTGAAAGTACTGTAGAAAAAGTTGAAACACTTACTAAGAGTTCTGAACAAGCATCAAGAGATATTATTAACTTAGTGGAAAGTACCAGTAAGATATCTAATCTGATTGAAGCAATATCAAGTATTGCAACTCAAACTAATCTCCTAGCTTTGAATGCGTCAATTGAAGCCGCAAGGGCAGGAGATGCTGGTAAAGGATTTGCTGTTGTAGCATTTGAAGTTGGTAATTTATCAGAGGTTACTCAAAATGTAGTAGAAGAAGTAGATATGATCTTATCTGAAATTAAGAGCAAAGTAGAAAATGTTGAAAATGCAGTATCTTATACTAATGCCAATATAGTTGGGATAAAAGTTTCAAATGATAAAATAATAAGTTATTTAGAAGAGATTGTTGATGATAACATTAAATCAAACAACGATCTTAATGAGATTGGCAATTTCGTTTCTGAATTATCATTAGTATCAGATAATGTATTAAACGAAGTAATTAACTCATTAAAGATAAATCAAAAAATAGATGAAAGTATTCATACTGTCTCAGCAACAGGTGAAGAACAAATAGCTTCTATAAGCAGCATGAATTTTGAATTAAGCTGTTTGAGAGAAAGCATTGATGAGTTAGCCTCATTGACTGTGAAATAGTTTAATGTATGGTTTTACAAGGAGGGAAAATGTATATTGGAATTGATTTAGGAACATCATCAGTAAAAGTAGTTCTTATGAATGAACATGGGATGATTACTGATGAAGTATCAAAATCATACGATGTCATCTATCCACAAGAGAATTGGGCAGAGCAAAACCCTGAGGACTGGTATGAAAGTACAATTGAAGCATTAAAGGAGATTATTTACTCCAATAATCAATGTAGGGATAACTTAAAGTCTATTGGCTTCAGTGGACAGATGCATGGTATGGTTGCCCTAGACAGTAATGGGAAATGTGTGATGCCTGCGATATTATGGTGTGATCAAAGAACTGTAAAAGAATGTATGCAAATCACGTCGTATTTTGGAGAAAAAGAACTTGGAGAGCTTGTTGGTAACAAAGCTTTAACCGGGTTCACTGCACCTAAAATCCTATGGTTAAAAAATAACAAACCAAAAAAGTTTAAGCAAGTTATGAAATATTTATTACCAAAAGATTATTTGAGATTCAAAATGTCAAATGAATATGCGACTGACTATTCAGATGCTTCAGGAACTTTATTATTGGACGTTAAAAACAAGTGTTACTCAAAGGAGATGTTAGATTACTTAGGGATAGATTCTACACAATTACCTAAATTATATGAATCTTACCAAGTTACATCATACTTGACTAGAGAATTAAAAGAGACTTTAGGTCTTTCGAATGATGTAAAACTTGTTGCAGGAGCTGGAGATCAAGCCGCTGGTGCTATAGGTTCCGGTTCAGTCATAGAAGGAATTTTAACGCTTAATCTAGGAACATCTGGTGTAGTATTTGCACCCCATAAAGACTACAAACTTGATACAGAAAGACGATTACATTCATTCTGCCATGCAAATGGTAAGTATCATTCTATGGGCGTTATGTTATCAGCTGGAAGTTGTTTAAAATGGTGGTCTGAGCAAATACAGAACAAAAACGTAAATGATTTGTTGAATGATGTAGGTGATGATTTGACAGAACTTCTATTCCTTCCCTATTTAGCTGGTGAGAGGACACCTTACTCAGACCCATATGCTAAGGGTACTTTTATTGGTGCGACACATATGACATATACTCATCATATGACAAAAGCAATACTCGAAGGTGTTTCATTTGGGCTTAAAGATTCTTTCGATTTGATGTTGAACCTAGATATTCCTATCAATGAAATAAGAGTTATTGGAGGCGGATCGAATAGTGATAAATGGATACAGGTAATTTCAGATGTTTTTAATCATGAGATATGTACAATCAATACTTCACAGGGAGGTGCATTAGGTGCTGCAATTTTGGCGGCTGTTGGTGACGGTCGATATAATTCAGTCGAGGAAGCTACTAATGAAATTATTAGTATCGATAAAAGATTTAACCCCCAAAAGAGGAATGTAGATTTTTATAAGCTGAAACATTATAAGTATAAAGAACTATATAGGAGTTTGGAATCATATTTTGAATCATATTTTTCTTAGTTCAGCTCTTTGCAGTTTAGTTGAAGGTGGGAACAATAAATTATTTTTTAGTGCTATATATTTATGTTTTATTTTACGTCAGAGGATGAGGCTATGTATATTTCTAAAAGTAAAGTTGGTTGAATTTGGAAGGTTCACATAGAATTTAAGAAAGTTTAATTGGTTTAAAACCAATTAGAGATTCTTTCATATTTAGGGATAATAATGGACTATATCATATGTTAGCATCAGTTGGTTGGAAAAGCACATCGATTATACACTTAACTTCTATAGATTTAGTAAAATAGAGAGATAATCAACTAGTTCTTGTAATGGAAAGGTGATGGGAAATTAGATTTCATGAGCAGCAGAATGTATCTACGATATACACAAGGAGTTTATGTAATATTTTGGTCAAGTACGGTTAGAATAAGTAAGCTTAGCAAGAATGATAATCATCCAATATGGGCATTAGCTACGGTAAATTTTGTTGATTATTCAGTACCATTTATATTACTTGATCTAGGTTTTAGTGTAATTGATGCAACTATGATATATCTAAATGAGAGAGTCATTATTGTATTCAAAGATGAGAGAGATATGACGAATTATTTAACTCGTCATAAAGGATTACAAATTGCATCAGCGGCTGTACCATTGGGATCTTTTAAATAGAAACAGGATTATTGCAGCAATACTCTTTGAAGGACCATCTGTGTATAGATTAAATAATGAGATTATTATGGTGTTCGATCATTATATGAAAGGGAACTATAGTGCTATGAAAAGTTGTGATGGTATAAGTTGGGAAGAAGTAAAAGACATTGATTTAGCAAAAGAAGCTAGGTATGGCAGTGTTTTTGTTGAGATGTAACGTAGAGAACAATAAGGGGATTTTATGAGAAAAGTTAAATGGGGAATCTTAGGTTGTGGAAAAATAGCTTCTATTTTTTGTACTGCTTTAGTGAATGTTGAGAACGCTGAAGTATATGCTGTTGCTACTAGAAATGCAGAAGAATATAAAAATTTAGGACTAGACTTTGTCAAAAAATTTAACTGTAAAAAAAGCTACAGGGAGTTTGATTTATTACTGAATGATCAGGATATTGATATAATCTATGTGGCATTACCACATAGTATACATAAAGAATATGTACTTAAGGCATTACAGGCAAATAAGAATGTTATGTGTGAGAAGCCTATGGGGATTAATGCAAATGAAGTTCGAGAAATGCAAGAGTTAGCAAAAAAGAATGGTTTGTTTTTAATGGAAGGATTATGGACAAAATTTTTACCAGTTACAAAAAAAATTAAGCAAAACATAGAAGATGGGATGATTGGAAATGTAAAACTTGTGAGAGCAGAGTTTGGTTTTCCAGCACCAAATGATATAAATAGCAGATTTAGAAATCCTAACTTGGCTGGCGGATCATTGTTAGATATTGGTATTTATACTATTGCATATGTCCAAATGATATTAGGAATGAAACCTTTAAAAGTTATAAGCTTACCTACGATAGGAGAGACAGGAGTTGATAGTAGCGCAAGTGTGATTCTAGATTATGGTGATGGAGTTCGAGGTGAAATCTCAATATCGTTTGATAATTTTCTGATGAATCAAGCGATGATTTCTGGTGACAAAGGTGTTATTGTAGTTGATAGTTTTTTTAGCTCTGAGTCAGCTAGAATTATAACACAGTATGGTCAGAAATGTGAACTGCTAAGTGAACCACATAAATACAATGGTTATGAATATCAAGCTGATAAAGTTACTCAATGTATCTTGAACAATAATTTAGTGTGTGAAGAAATGACACCAGAAGCTACACTTTCATTGATTGAAGTAATGGATTTACTCAGGAAAGATTGGGGGGTAATCTATCCATCAGAAAGAGAATAGAAGAAAGTGAACCAGTAATATTTAGATAACTATCTAAAACACAGAATGATCATTAGAGTAGGTAATCAGAAAGTTACATTTGACAAATGGGGGAGACTATATGAGTAAAATTCGTACAAAATAATTGGCTCTTCTGTTGGTGTCATTTTAGTTATCGCTTTAGTCCTAGGATTAGCAAGTGAATTTATAATGAATCAGATTAATGATGATCGACTAACTCAACTTGAAAAGAAAATGTATGAGGACGAGGCTGTAACTTATCAATTGAATGGTATGTAAAAGAATTAAATGAAAAATTTGAAAAGACCGTTGAAACAATTAGGAACCTCATTCACACTGTTCAAACGCTATCTTTAAAATCATCTTCGATTAGTGAAATAACTACAACAATTCAAAACATTGCTAAGCAGACATCCTTGTCTACTACACAAATTAGTAACATAATAGTGAATGAAATAAACTATACACAAGAAAGTATGAGTGAGTCGACGAGTTTGTTGATTTGTCTAATATAGTTATGGGAAAAGTAAAAATTGCATTTGAGTCAATGGAAAATCAATTGTTACAACAATGGAGCGTTTAGACAAAATTACGTCTAGAGTTGATGACAAATATTCTGAAAATGTAGAAGATATAAATGATATTATACTACGACAAAATTAAGTCATCAATAGTTTCACTTTATAAATAGTAAAGATAGTTTTAAAGGAGGTAATTATGTTCAAGTGTCCGAATTGCAAAAATAAGTCAATAAGTAAATGGTCAAAGTTTTTCTTAGGTCCAATAAGATCTATTAAGTGTTCTCAATGCGGGTGTAGGATATCAATCCCATATAAGTCATTGTACTGGATGATATTATACATCATTTTTGCATTTGTCATGTTAAAATCAATTATCATAAATCAGTACAAAATTCTTGTGTTTATTCTCCTGACTACAATAGTGATATATTTGTTTTATAGATTTATTCCATTAGTTGTGAAGTTAGAACGAAAAGATACTGAATACAAAGTACAAAAACGAAATAATTTATTAATTGGTATAAGCTGCTTCCTGTTTACTTTTCTGTCTATATTCATCATTACTAAGAATAATTTATAATTTCCATTGAGACCTATTATAAGAACTTTTGGCAAATGCACTTATACTGGTATAAATGTAGTGTTACTTGATTTGTTCGTCAATAATAATGCAACTATAAAGAAAGTTTTATATATAATTGATTGAAAACTCTTTTGTATGTTTGGTTAACCAATGAACACTTTTTTATGTGTGTATTTAATTCTTATAAACATAAAATACATAGTTTATTCTTCTTGTTAAAGGTAAAATATACTTTGACAGACACATTGGAATAGAAGGAGATTTATGAAATTATCAATAAAATCATGTAAATGGGATGAAATTAAAGCATTAGTAGCATCAAATATTAAAGAGAACAAGATGACGATCGATTCATTTTTAGAAGATCATATTATCAATAGTAATCATTATAAAATTACTTGTGAAAATGAGATTGTGGGTTATTTTTGCATATACAATAGCTTGAAGTTAGTAGGATTTTATATTGTTCCATACTATAGTAACTTGTCACAACAAGTTTTTAGTGAGGTTAAAAAATATGAAGAGGTTAAGAGTGCGATGGTTCCAACCAGTGATGAGTACTTTTTTAGTCATTGTTTGGATAATTATTCAACTTTAAGTAAACAGGCGTATTTTTCAATTTATACAGATAAAGAATATGACAAGGGCTACTTTCATGAGCTAGAAGTATGTCCTGTTGTAACTGAAGAAGATATTAAAGCATTAGATTTCACAGAAGATTTTTTCTCAGAAGAAGATAAAGAAATACTAATAACGAAGGATTATTACAAAGCTTTTGTAATGAAGCATGATACGAAAGTTATTGGCTGTGGTTGTATTGAATATGGTCGAGTAGATAGGTCTATTGCCAGTACTGGTATGTTTGTTTCACCAGATTATCGACAAATGGGTTATGGTAAAAGTATTCTTAAAGCACTACAACTGAGAGTTGAAAGCGAAGGTTATATTGCAAGATCAGGTTGTTGGTATTACAATCATAACTCTAAGAAAAGCATGGAAAGTGCTGGGGCGTACTCAAAAACAAGATTAATGAATTTTGAGTTTTAATGTTGAATGAGACCGTGTATTTTAAGCGAGATAAAGAGATTGTTAGAGTCTCTTTTTTTGTTTGAATGAACGATGTTTTATTTGATTCGCAATATCTTATTGACAACGCTTTCCCATTAATATATACTTTGGTTAAACGTTTACCTAAACGCGTTTTGTATATGGAAAAGGTAAAATAGATGAAAATAACTATAAAAGACATTGCACGTATGGCAGAAGTGTCGACAGCAACAGTCTCAAAAGTAATTAATAAAAAAGATAAGAATATCTCTGAGGCAACACGTCAGAGGATATTAGATATTGTAGACGAGTATAATTATGTACCAAATAGAGTTGCTTCAAGCATGATTACTAAGAAAACACATTCTATTGGCTTAGTTATTCCAGATATAGCTAACCCCTTTTTCCCGGAGCTTGCTCGCGGGGTAGAAGATATAGCTAATAAATATGGCTATCACTTAATTCTTTGTAACTCAGACAATGATGTTAAAAAAGAAGAAAGCTATATTGGTATGTTACTTGAGAAAATGGTAGATGGCATTATTTTAACAAGTTCATCACGTCGAATGGGTGATTCTATAAACTTATCGAAACTCACAGTTCCTTTGATTACAGTGGATCGAGATATTGAAGGTGCTAAAATCAATGGTAAGATTACAGTAGATAACTGTTCCGGTGCATTTGATGCAGTAACATATATGCTTGAGAAGGGTTATAAGAAAATTCTTCACCTTGGTGGACCGATTACATCTGGACCTTCAAGAGATAGATATAAAGGTTATTTAGAAGCATATAAGGCTAAGGGTCAATCAATATCAGATGATTATTATGTCCACGGATATTATTCGTCAGAATGGGGATATGATGGAATTAAAAAGGTACTGGCGTCTGGTTTAGAGTTTGATGCAGTTTTCTGTGGTAACGATTTGATTGCATTAGGTGCTATGAAAGCATTGCGAGAAGCTAAGCTAAAAATACCAGAAGATATTGCGGTTGTAGGATTTGATGATATTTACATGACTACAATGGTAGAACCTCAATTAACAACTGTACATCAGCCCAATTATCAAATGGGTTTCAAAGCAGCTCAAATGCTGATTGATATTATTGAAGAAAAGGTTGTTAAACATAAAGAAGAGATTTTAAAAACAAAATTAATTATCAGAGAATCTACTTAGATTCTCTTAAAAAATACTTGGTTAAACGTTTAACCAATTGAAATGAAGGTGATGATATGAAAAAAATATTAGTGGTTGGTAGCTTAAATATGGATATGGTGACAAAGGTAGAAACCACACCCAAAGTAGGAGAAACTGTTCCTGGTGATGGTCTAGAATTGATACCTGGTGGCAAAGGGGCTAATCAAGCAGTCGGACTTGGGAAATTAGGTGCAGATGTTGAGATGATTGGTGTTGTAGGTAATGATGCAAATGGAGAAATCTTAAAGTCTACATTGAATGAAATGAATGTTAAGTCAGATAGAATACTTGTTTCAGATCAAGCAACAGGTGTTGCACTGATTATGGTGAATGCATCAGGTGACAATTCCATAGTGGTTATTCCAGGAGCCAATGGCGAATTGGAAGTTGATCATGTAGCAGATGAGTGGTTTGAGGATGTGGAGTTAGTTGTTTGTCAATTAGAGTCTCCGTTAGAAACTATTGAAGCAGTCTTTGAAATTGCTCATAAGAAAGGCATCAAGACAGTTTTAAATCCAGCTCCTGCGAAGGTGCTATCAAACAGACTATTATCTAATGTAGATTTATTAATACCGAATGAAACTGAGTTTGAATCACTTACAGGGGTAGAGATTCAAACAGAAGATGATTTTAGGAAAGGTTATAGAGTTCTAAATGAACTGGGTATATCAGAAGTCATTGTTACATTAGGTTCTAGAGGTGCATGGTACTACGATGGCAAAGATGTTATATCAGTAGCGGCACATAAAGTGAATGCCATTGATACAACTGCAGCAGGTGATAGTTTCATAGCTGGCGTATGCGACAGTTTGGCTAGAGGATTAAGCATAAAAGAATCATTGGAAATGGGCAATAGAGTTGCAGCAGTTACGGTTACAAGATTTGGTGCACAAAGTTCATTACCATTTAGACATGAGTTGTAGGAGGTATTATGAGAAAAGGCAGTTTATTAAATTCTTCTATTGTTTCGGTATTATCAAAGTTAGGTCATACTGATCAGATTACAATAGCAGATGCAGGTTTACCTATTCCAGATCATGTAGACCGAATAGATATTGCATTAATTAAAGATATTCCAGGTTTTATTGATACAGTAAAAGCTGTTAAATCAGATTTAGTAGTTGAGAAAGTGATTCTTGCTGAAGAGATTAAAAATGAAAATCCACAAGTACTTGAAGCTATAAAAGGTTTGTTTGGGGAAGTTGAAGTTGAATTTGTCAGTCATGAGTCATTTAAGGAATTGACGGAAAATTCTAAAGCGGTTATTCGAACTGGCGAATGCACACCTTATGCAAATATTATCATACAATCAGGTGTGGATTTTAGTGGGGCGTAATATGAATAATGTAATTTTAAGAATGGAAGGTATTTCAAAAGAGTTTCCAGGGGTTAAAGCCTTAGATCAAGTAAATCTTAATGTATATGATAAAAAGATTATGGCTTTACTTGGTGAGAATGGTGCTGGAAAATCTACTTTGATGAAAATACTTTCAGGTGTATATAAGAAAAGTGAAGGGATGTTATATCTTAATGGTCAGCCATTAGAAGTATCGGGTCCTAAAGATGCCATGGAAAAGGGTATCGCAATTATTCATCAAGAATTAAATTTAATAGAAGATTTATCAATCGGCGAGAATATATTTATGGGTAGAGCGCCTAAACAATTTGGCAAGATTAATTGGAAAGAACTGTATAATAGTTCGTCTGAATTATTGGAAAGACTTAATCTAAATCTTGATCCAAAAACTTTGGTTAAAAACTTAAGCATAGGACATAAGCAGATGGTAGAAATAGCAAAAGCTCTGTCATTTGATGCAAAAATTATAATCATGGATGAGCCTACTGATGCTTTGACTGATACAGAAGTAGAAAGCTTGTTTGGTGTAATCAGCGAGCTTAAATCCCAAGGTAAGAGTATTGTTTATATATCACATAGATTGCCTGAAATTTTTGAAATTTGTGACGATATCACAGTTCTAAGAGATGGACAGTTTATAGGTGAAGCAAAAGTAAGTGATATTGATGAAGATAAATTAATCGAGATGATGGTTGGTAGAAAACTGGACGAACAATATCCATTTTTAGAAAAAGAAATTACTGAGACCATCTTTGAAGTAAAATCTATAGAGAATCAATGGGTACATGATATAAAGTTTGCCCTTAAAAAAGGTGAAATCTTAGGTGTAGCTGGACTCATGGGTGCGGGTAGAACTGAATTGGCAAAATCAATTTATGGATCTATGAAACATACCAGTAGTGAAATGTATCTAGAAGGTGAAAGAATCATTGTTAAAAATGAAAAAGATGCCTTAAATCAAGGTATTGCCTATGTATCAGAGGATAGAAAAAAAGATGGTTTGGTACTTGGTCTGTCAATAAAGGACAATATGAGTTTATCATCGCTAAAAAAATATACTTCTCCATTAGGTATTAACAAGAAAGCGGAGAAGGAGATGGTATTGAGTTTTAAAGATTCGATGAGAATTAAAACACCTTCTATAGATCAGTTAGTTAAGAATTTAAGTGGTGGTAATCAACAAAAGGTATCTATCGGTAAGGCATTATCATGTGAACCAAAAGTATTGATTCTTGATGAACCAACTCGTGGTGTTGATGTTGGTGCTAAAAAGGAAATATACGAGTTAATGAACGCTTTCAAAGATAAAGGAATGGGAGTTTTAATGATTTCATCAGAGATTCCTGAAATCCTAGGTATTTGCGATCGTGTGATGGTAATGCATGAAGGTCGTATAGTGGGTATTTTGGATAGAGAAGAAGCAACGCAAGAAAAGATAATGAGATTAGCAATTGGCGTTGAGGAGGTTAATTAAATGGAACAAGTTAAAAAGTTAAATCTAAGACGTTATCAATCGATTATTGGATTGGTTATATTCTCAATTGTTATTGCATTGATGAATGATAGATTCCTGACATTTTCAAATATCATGAACATATTACGTCAAACATCAATAAATTCAATTATTGCTGCAGGTATGACATTTGTTATTTTAACAGGTGGTATAGACTTATCAGTTGGATCTACATTGGCCTACTCTGGAGCCATAGCTGCAACCTTAATTGGTAGTGGTCTCCATCCAATGGTAGCAGTGCTTGCTGCTTTAGCAATTGGTGCAGCAATTGGTATGTTAAATGGTGTGATTATCGCTAAAGGTAAATTACAACCATTTATAGTAACTCTAGCAACGATGACAATTTTTAGAGGTGCCACGCTAGTGTTTACGGATGGTAAACCAATTAGTACAGGTTATGAAGCAAATGCAGATTTATATTCACAAATAGGAAATGGCTATATTGGTGCAATACCTATTCCCATTATTATTATGGTGTTTGTCTTTGCCATCGGTTACTATGTATTAACTCAAACATCTATTGGACGTTATGTTTATGCTTTAGGTGGTAATGAGGATGCAACAAAACTATCAGGTGTTAGTACATCTAAAGTGAAGATATTCGCTTATGGTATCAGTGGCTTCTTTGCAGCACTTGCAGGTATTATTATTACGGCTAGATTATCTTCTGCTCAACCAACGGCTGGTCAAGGTTATGAATTGGATGCCATAGCTGCTGTTGTTCTGGGTGGTACTTCTCTAGCAGGCGGTTTAGGTTCTATTATGGGAACCGTAACAGGTGCATTAATTATTGGTATATTAAACAATGCACTTAACTTAATGAATGTTAGTTCATATTATCAATTGCTCGTAAAAGGTTTGGTTATACTAGTTGCTGTGTTAATTGATAGAAAAGAATAGTTAATAACTGCTATGCAGTTACTATAGATAATGAGGATTATAGGTTTTTAATTAGGGAGGACAGTTATGAAAAAATTATTAGCAATTATGCTAGTTATGGTAATGATGGTGTCTGTATTTGCAGGTTGCCAACCAAAGAATGAAACTACAAATGAAGATGGAAAAATTGGTTTAATCGTTTCAACTTTAAACAACCCGTTCTTTGTAACATTAAAAGAAGGGGCTGAAGCGAAGGCTAAAGAATTAGGTTTAGAATTGGTTGTACTTGACTCACAAAATGATGCTGCAGTTGAGCTTTCAAATATGGAAGACTTATTAACTCAGAATGTAAAAGTAATTATTATAAATCCTACAGATTCAGATGCTGTTGGTAATGCAGTTAAAGCAGCAAATGCAAAAAATATACCGGTAATCACATTAGACCGTGGCGCTAACGCAGGTGAGGTAGTAACTCATATTGCTTCAGATAATACTGCTGGTGGTGTTATGGCTGGAGAATATATTGCAGGATTATTAGATGGTACTGGTAAAGTAGTAGAATTAGAAGGTATCGCTGGGACATCTGCTGCAAGAGATAGAGGTTTGGGTTTTAACAAGGCAATTGCGAACTTACCAATTGAAGTAGTTGCTAAACAAGTCGCAGATTTCGATAGAACAAAAGGTTTGGCTGTAATGGAAAACGTTTTACAGTCGCAACCTGAAATTGATGCTGTATTTGCTCACAATGATGAAATGGCATTAGGTGCTTTAAAAGCTATCGAAGTATCTGGTAGAGATATTTTAGTTGTAGGATTTGATGCTACTGCTGATGCTGTTAAAGCTGTAGAAGATGGTTTAATGGCTGCCACAGTTGCTCAACAACCCTCTTTAATCGGTTCAATGGGTGTTGATGCAGCTAAAAAAGTAATTGATGGTGAATCACTAGATGCATTTATGCCAGTTAAGTTAAAATTAATTACTAATGATATGCCTACAGTAGTAGAAGGTAAGAAGATGGGACTCATCCTATCAACTCTTAACAACCCATTCTTTGTAACGCTTAAAGATGGTGCTGTAGAAACAGCTGCTGAAATGGGTGTAGAATTAATTATTTTAGATTCTCAAAATGATGCTTCTAAAGAGCTTTCAAATATGGAGGATTTACTTACTCAAGGTGTCGATTTAATCTTAATTAACCCGACAGATTCAGATGCAGTTGGTAATGCTGTAAAAGCTGCAAATGCACAGAACGTACCTGTAATTACATTAGATCGTGGTGCTAACCATGGTGAAGTTGTAACTCATGTAGCTTCAGATAATGCTGCTGGTGGTCTTATGGCTGGTGATTATATTATTGAGTTATTAGGTGGTGAAGGTAAAGCCGTAGAACTTGAGGGTATTGCTGGTACAACTGCTGCAAGAGATAGAGGTCAAGGTTTTAATGATGCAATTGCAGCTTCATCAATTGAAGTAGTTGCTAGACAAGTTGCTGACTTTGATAGAACAAAGGGTTTAGCTGTAATGGAAAACATTTTACAAGCGCAACCGGAAATTGATGCAGTGTTCGCTCATAATGATGAAATGGCATTAGGTGCTCTAAAAGCTATTGAAGTGTCTGGTAGAGATATTATAGTTATCGGATTTGATGCAACTGATGATGCTGTGAAAGCTGTTGAAGATGGTAAATTGGCTGCAACAGTTGCTCAACAACCAGCTTTAATTGGTTCACTAGGTGTAGAAAATGGTATGAAGCACTTAATGGGTGAAACGATAGAAGAGTATATTCCTGTAGAGTTAATGTTAGTAAAATAGATCCCCAAAATATGAAAGTGTCTTGAGATTTTTCTCAAGGCATTTTTCTTTTCTTAAATAGTGATAAAAATAACTATTGTGTTGTACAATAATACTAGTGGTATTCATATTTAAGATAAGTGAGGAATAAATGAAAAAAATTGTATTAATTCTATTAATCGTTTGTATGTTTTTTCAAATAGCATATGCTGACGGTAATGAAGTAGAGGTTGTTATCCCTGATTTTACAGTTAAGGTAAATGGCGAAATAATTAAGACGGTTGAGAGTCAATATCCGGTTATTTCCTATAAAAATATTACCTACTTTCCTATGACTTCCGATTATCTTAATGGTATTGGATTAACGTTAGCTTGGTCAAAAGAGACAGGCATTAAAATTGGGAAAAAAGATTCTGTGACAAAACTAGATCAAAAGTTTCTTGGAGCTACTAATACATTAAAGAGTAAACATAAAGCTTCACTAGTAAATTATCAAATTGAAGTAAATGGAAAAGTAATTGATAATTTAAAAGAAGACTATCCAGTTTTATCCTATAAAAATATTACATACTTTCCAATGACATGGAAATTTGCAGTAACTGAGTTTGGATGGCAAACAAAATGGTCTAATGAAGAAGGTTTTGAAATCCTAATAAACAAAGAAAATCTTGCTATTGAAGGGGATGAAGACATAGTTGTTGAGTACCCAATAGATAGTGATGTAACTTTTATAGGTAATCTTGTTGATACGAATCCGAAACTTGATTGGAATGAGATTATCAAAATAGAAAAAAACCTTTATCTTAATAATACAGACTTCTCTCAATATGATTTTAGTGATTATAATACGATTAAAAAAGAGATGCAGTTCCATAATGACTCAACATTCTCTAAAAGTTTGCCAGAGTTTTTTGACCCTGAAAAAATTCTTAAGTGGGGCAATACGCCTATGCTGGGTATTCAGGAACTACATTCACGAGGGATTACAGGAGAAGGTGTTAACATTGCTTATATAGACCAATCCTTAAGACTGACTCATGAATCGTTAGAAAGTAAGAATATTTATTATACATGGGTAGATTATGATGATGCTGTAGATAGCGGTTCATCTATGCATGGTATTGCAGTTGCTGACTTAATTGTCGGTGAGAATGTTGGTGCTGCACCTGATGCTAATCTATATTTCTATGGTCATCCAGCATATTATGCGGATCAAAAGAGTCATGCGCAAGCTATTTACGAAGTCATTGAACAAAATAAGACTTTAGAAGACAAAATAAGAGTAATTGGTTTTTCAGACAACATTGATGATAGAGAGCGTAATCCTGTAGAATTTGAGGAAGCGGTTAAGGCTGCAAATGATGAAGGTATTCTGGTATTGTTTGCTGACAATGGAAGAGCAACAATAGATCCAATGCTCAATAGAAATGATCCAAATAATTATGAAGCAGTTTATAGTTCGGATAAAACATTTTATCCAGTAACTTATACCATTGGAAATGGAGAATTTGACAATCACTATACCTACTATCCATCTGGCGGGACGAGTTGGACAACACCTGTTGCAATATCTTTGGTTGCAATGGCTTTACAAGTGGATCCTGACTTTGATGTGATGTTGTTTGAAGAATATATAGACTTAACGGCTTTTCAAATGGATAATATGAAGCTTGTTAATCCTGTTGGATTTATTGAATTAGTTGAAGAAATGAAGGCTGTGGATAGTTACTATTGTTTTCTGTATAACTCAAATGAAATTACTGATGAAGATTTAAATGCTATAAACACATATGCTGATCAGTTTGAATTAGTCAATTTAATAGATACTTTTGGTTATACATCTCAAGAAATCTATAATAAACTTAAACTTATAGATGTGGGCATGAATAAGAATTTAAAAGGTATTCAAATATTTGGTACAGACTTAGAAGTCCCAGCTTTCAGAATACATGATAAAGTAGATATGGGTGAGTATGGTATTCATGATGCAGGGACAATCGTTACAGATCATTTCTATGGTAATTTTGATAATGATGCAAGCTTAATTAATGAAGAGTTAAGTATGTATAGCATATTTGGAGAAAACATTGATATATGTTTTGACTATAATTGGCCTGTGGTAAGATTGCCAGTCCAAAAGGGTGAGATAAAAGCCTATTTTGATAAATACAATGATTTTAACGTAAATGATGATGAATTACCTGTGGTTAATTTTTCAAATCCTATATTTGCATCCAATGAACATACGGATGACTATGGTTATTTTATCAAAGAGAGACTAGATAAAGATTTTGGAATACTCGATGAAAGTGATTATAGACTATATGGTAACTTAAAAGGTGCTTATCCAGTAAAAACAGATGTGCTAGGTGATTTAACTGCTGAAAATGTTCTGGCTGAAAATAAGAAAGGACCAATGAATCTTGTTATTAATTCGCATGGTCAGGTGGATAATATAGATAGAGCTTATTATTTAGATCGTGATAATGAAAAAAGAGAATCTTTTTTAAACAATGATATCGTGAATGATGTCTTAGGAGAAAATTACTATAATTTATTCCAGTGGACCTGTTGGGGAAGTGCAGAACTAGGCAATATGAGTATAAACCAACATATGATTAGTGAGGGCAAGGCAATAAATATTATTAGTTCAAGTTATCTTGCTTCTAATAATGGCATTAACGTGTATGATGATCTAAATGA
>PPCM01000500.1_pt1 | contig 33141 bp, 30 predicted proteins | sample 1555541 | NCBI WGS metagenome assembly PPCM01 (sample SAMN05284479, study PRJNA326546) | Marine sediment metagenome, whole genome shotgun sequencing project. | isolation source: marine sediment | place: Germany: Wadden Sea | collected 2012-09-05
ATAGGCGCGTAGCTCAGGGGGAGAGCACTTGCTTGACACGCAAGGGGTCAGCAGTTCAAATCTGCTCGTGCCTACCAGAGAATTCAAGGACTTAAGATTTTAATCTTAAGTCCTTTTTTCGTTTGGCGAACCAGTCGGGGAACCAGGGTCTACACCAAACAAAGGGGCGCAAGCCCGATTGACCAAATTTCCAACCGTTGATGTTGCCACAAAAAAAATGGCAGCCTCCTAAGAAGCTGCCACAAAAAATTATGAATACTGATACAAATATCAAAAGGAAGAGCTACTCTCTGTCCACCCCGAACTCTGCCATTCGCTTTCCGGAGTCGCTGTAATGCTCCCGGATAACCATTTCAACAGTCTGAGGATCACCACTTTTGAGCGCATCAAGAATAGCAAGATGACGCTCGTAAAACTCGGATGATGAATAGACATTAACCCAGAACTTGTAGAGCAGAAACTTTGAGATTCCCTGACATGAGCGCCGGCACAACTCAATGATCAATGCATTATCAATACGGGAAAAAAGTATAGCGTGAAATGAATTATCGAGAACAACGAATTGCTCTGGCTTTGCCCCAGATTCAGCCAGACTGCGCATATCCTCAACCAACGTTTCCATTGCTGAAAAATCTTCCTGCGTATAGGAAGACAATGCTTTTGCTACTGCCGCCGCTTCAAGAACTCCCCCAGTAAAATAGCTGTCCATGATATCCTTTGAAGTCAAGGCCGAGATATATTTACCTTTCTGAGGCTCGGACTGAATGAGGCCTTCACGCGACAACTGTTGCATAGCTTCACGAATAGGCGCACGACTGATACCGAGTCTTTTGGAAAGCTCAACTTCTTTGACCTGATCTCCAGGAGACAATTCACCTTCAAGCAGTTGCTGCCTTATATAATCGGCAACCTGCTCACTATAGGTCATTTTTTTAATACCTTTCATTGATTCTCCGGTACTGAAAGGGAGGCTAGTATCTGAAAATATTTTAGTAAAACTTGATCTCATTAAGTTATCGTCAATTTTATGGATTGTCGAGTCCTGCTGATAGTAAGGGCAGACCTCTACTTGTGAAATGTCTGACATCAGGGGATATCGATATATTAAAAAAGGAAATTATGCTCCGCCTCGTCGAAAGAAAACCTTTCGTCAAGTTGAGCCTGAGCTTTCACTGCATTGGCAGCCAATTCTGGCAGAGCTTTGGCTATGACATCAATATACATAGCCGCATCTTCAGCGTTGAAAGACGGAATTTTCCATTCCTTGATGTAGTTCTCAGATACAGCCATAGAGAGTACCGCACTTGTGCCCGGCATAATTCCACCACCGCCTACCTGATCATGCATATGCTCACTCATAAAAGTCACCCCACCGGCATCCTGACTTACCAAAAGAGCCAGTTCACTGATAAGCTTCACCTTTTCAGCAGAAGTCGCTGCGTTCGAGAAAGACTTTCCAAGATCAGCAATGCGTCCGCCAAGTGACCGCACAGCATCTTTCAGTTCCCCGGTATACCTCGGGTAGGCTGTGTCCGAACTCAGGTAAGACAAATCAGCTTGCTGCACACCGGAAAGAAGAGCGTCATATACATATTGATTATCAGTTTCTGCGTTGATACGGATCCACATGCGGTCATAATCCACACCTTCGCAAAGAGCAGGAACGTAGGCTTTACTCTCAAGGATGATGGTTGGCAAGCGGTCAAGACCGAGATCTTTCATCGCCCGGCCCTTGTCACCAAGGGCGATGTTTCCTTCAAGGTCTTCATCAGGACCGAGGCCGCCATCGTTGGCGTTGACCAAAGCCATGACTGAAACCGGTATTTCATCTATGATCAACCGGGTAGCAATGCATCCACCAATCTTACCGGGCATATCTTCATTGCCGCGAATGAAGCAGCCGGGAAATTTCTTTTCAAAAGTATCCATCACCGCCAGACAGCAGGCTGCCTGAAACGCCACCGGACCTTCCAGCACTCCCTGACCATAAATACGGCCAAAAACCTGAAAAGCCACGGACTGGCTGTAATTGGCATCAAGACCTTTTGCCGCCTCAACAAGTTCAGCTTCATGGGGAGTGAATCCGCGGCGGGCAATTGCTTTACCTGTGCCACCGTCATTGGTGGTCACGGAAACTTCACCGCTGTATAGATTTACCGAAACAGATGCGATGGTGGTATCTGCTGAGTAGGCATTTTTAATAATTTCAATGGCTGCAGCGAACCCTGCTGAATCATCCTGCACAAAACCGCAATGGCTGTGTACATGCCCTACTCCGGCATGACCGGAAATGCCTATAATACTCTTCCCTTCAGGACAGGGGGTGATGTGCATGTTGAACTCCGAAAAAGATTGCCCGCCGCCTGGAGGTGGACGGCGGGCAGGGTATTATTACAGCCCGGGCAGCCAGAGTGCCAAGGGCGGGAAGAAGACAATGACAAGTAAAGCCAGAATCATGGTGAACAGGAACGGCATAACTGCGGCACTGAGTTTCTCAATGCTGATGTTACCAATACTGCAGCCTACGAAGAGGTTAACACCGACCGGAGGAGTAAGGAAGCCCATGGATGCGCAAACAATCATGACAATACCGAAATGGATCGGGTTCATGCCCAGAACCTTAACCACCGGCAAAAGCAACGGGGTCAGGATCAGAATATTTGCCAGTGCGTCCATAAAAGTTCCCATGATCAGCAGAAAGACCAGGATAATGGGGATAAGAACATATTTATTGTCGGAAACCCCTACGAGGAAGTTAACGAGCATATCAGGAACATTGTAGAAAAGCAGAATCTGACCCAGCGCAGTAGCTGTGGCAACAACCAGAAAGATGGATGCAGTAGTCAGAGCTGTTCCCTTGAAGATCTCAGTAACCTTATTCCAGCTTAAAGTACGCAGCACGAGTCCTTCGGCAACAAAGGCGTAGAGAACCGCAATAACACCAGCTTCGGTGGGAGTGGTCAGACCGCCGTAGATACCACCGAGAACGATAAGCGGAACCATGAGGGCCACTATGGAATCTTTAAGTGCGGTCATGATTTCTTTGAAAGAAGCACGCTCTCCGGTTCCGGTATATCCGTACTTCTTAGACAGGACGTAGCTGCATGCCATCAGGCAAAGACCTACAAAAATACCGGGAAGAACACCTGCGATAAACAGATCTCCGACAGATACACCTGCAGTGGTTCCATAGATAATCAACGGAACACTGGGTGGGATCATAACGCCCAGACAACCCGCTGCGGTGTTGACGGCAGTAGAGAAGGAGGTGCTATAGCCTTCTTTTTTCATGGAGGGCACCATGATTCCGCCAACAGCCGCAACGGTTGCAGGAGCTGAACCGGACAATGCTCCGTAGAACATGCTGGTAAGGATGGAAATGTGGGCCATTCCGCCGGTGATGTGGCCGACGAGGCGCTTAGAAACGGTCAGCAGACGCTGGGCCATACTTCCTTTCTGCATGATCTCACCCGCCATAATGAAGAACGGGACAGCCATGAGCGGGAAGACATCAAGAGATGTGACCATTTTCTGAATCAGGAACTCGTAGGGCAGCATGTCGCCTGCCCAGATACCCACGATTACGCTCATTCCGATGGCGATGCCGATAGGTACGCTCAGGAACAGAAATGATGCGAGGGCAAGAAATGTAAGGATGATTGCGGTATCCATATATATAAACCTTCTATTTTTCCACCGGGGAGGCGAATTTAATATCTCCCCGAATAATGGAGAGCACGCGCTGTGCGGTGCGGATGGCCATGAAGCTCATACCGACGGGAACACTAAGAAAGACCCAGTACATCTGGATTTCAAGAGCCGGGGTTTTCTGGCCTGTGCCAGCAAGAAAATTGACCATCTGGAATCCCCAAACTGCGGTGCAGACACAGAACCCAATGGTGCAGATATAGGCCGCCAAAGTTACGTATTTGGCGATGTTGGGACCAAAACTACGCAGAATGGTCACTTCCAAATGACGGTCTTTCTGGGTTGCGTAGCTGCAACCGACATATACAGACCAGATGAAGAGGTAACGGGCCAGTTCTTCGGACCAGTCCAGCGAACTTTGCAGGACGTAGCGCATGAAGACCTGAACAGCGATGATCAGGGCCATGCCTGCGAGACAGGTGGACGAGACAACCCCTTCGACTTTATCGAATATTTTTTTACTCATGGCGCTCACGCTTTTTAAACAGCGGCCACCGGGAAAGGTTGATCCGGTGACCGCTGTATGTGTTACTTATTGCCGGCAGCGATAGTTGCTTTAGCTCTTTCAATCAGGTCTTTGCCAATACGTTTTTCAAACTGGGTGTATACGCCTTTGGTAGCTTCAGCCCAGCGAGCACGTTCTTCAGGGGTGAGAGTGTAAACAGTCACGCCTTTGTCGGCCAATTTAGCCATGATTTCTTTTTCACCGTCACGAATGAGTTTGCGTTCGTAAAGCTTAGCTTCTTCGAAAGCTTCGAGGATGATTACTTTGTCTGCATCGTCGAGGGAATCGAGGAAACGTTTGGACATCATTACGAGGTGGGGGGAGTACAGGGAGTTAACGATAGTCAGGTTGTTGTTAACTTCGGGGAAATTGTTGTGCCATGCGAGGTTGAGGTCGATATCGATGCCATCAACGGTTTTCTGCTGCAGGGCGGTGTATACTTCACCCCAGGAAATAGGAGTAGAGTTGATACCGAGAGCCTTCAGAGTAGCGATGTGTGCTTTGGAAGGAGTAGAACGAATTTTAAGGCCTTTGGCGTCTGCAAGGGTCTTAACGGTGCGCTGGTTGTTCCACAGGTTACGGAAACCGATTTCAATATAACCGAGACCGATGATACCGGTTTTTTCAAGTGCTTTTGCAGCGGTCATACCGATGGAACCGTCAGTAATCAGATCAGCAGCTTCATAGTTGGGGAACAGGAAAGGCAGGTCAAAGATCAGGAAATCATCGGAGAAAGGAGCAAGGTTCGGTGTGGATGCGGAACCCATCTGAAGCATATTGAACTGGAGACCCTGCACAACTGCGTCAAAGTTACCGAATTTGGAGCTGTCGTAGATATCAACGCGAAATCTGTTGTCAGTGCGGGTTTCAACTAGTTCTTTAAATTTCTCAAAAGCCTGTCCCATGGGGTGCTGGGGAACGTTGGGGTGAGCCAGTTTAATAACTGTGGGACCTGCAAAAGCGGCGGTAGACATTACCAGAACAGCCGCGAGAGCGATCAGAAGTGCGTAAATACGTGACATTGATTTCTCCTCATTTTGGGAAGCGTTTCAACTACTGTCGTACCGCTTCGCTTTACAAAATCTAAACCTTAATAAGCTTAAGCCATTATTGAAAGGCCCGCACCCCAAAAGTACGGGCCTTTTTAATTGATTAGCCGCGGAAGGTATCCAGATATGCATAGAGAGCGGGGGAGCCGCCGGTATGCAGGAAGAGTACGTTGGAACCTTCGGGGAAATGACCTTTGCGGACGAGGTCTACAAGACCGGCCATTGCTTTACCGGAGTAAACCGGGTCAAGCAGGATACCTTCGGTGGAAGCGAGAAGTTTCACAGCTTCAACCATGGAATCGGTGGGCAGGGAGTAGCCGGGGCCTACGTAAGAATCAAAGCATTCAACAGCTTCAGCGGGGATGCCGCCTTCAACGCCTACACGCTCAGCAGTTTCTACTGCCAGCTTGTGTACAATGCCTTCCTGAACGTCTTTGGGACGGCTTACGTTAACACCGGAAACAGGGATGTTTGCGTTGCAGCCGTGCATACCGACAACAATACCTGCGTGAGTTCCTGCGGAACCGGAAGGAACAACCATGTGGTCGATGTTCAGGCCCATTTCGAAAAGCTGCTGCAGGGTTTCTTCTGCACAAGCTACGTAACCGGTAGCACCGATGGTGTTGGATGCGCCGCCGGGGATGATGTAGGGCTTTTTGCCTTCAGCTTCGAGCTTAGCAGCCAGTTTTTTCATTTCACCCATCATGTCGGAACCACCGGGAACTACGTCGATGGATTTAACGCCCATGATCTGAAACAGGAAGTTGTTACCGGACGCTTCGGGGCTGTAGCTGCCTTTTACACGTTCTTCGAGAACGAGATGGCAGTCCATGCCTTCTTTAACAGCCCAGGAAAGGGTAAGGCGGCAGTGGTTGGACTGAACTGCGCCGCAGGTGATGATGGTGTCAGCACCGTTATCAATAGCGTCTGCAATGCAGAAGTCCAGTTTACGGGTTTTGTTACCGCCGGAGCAACCGGGAAGCAGGTCGTCGCGCTTGATGAAGATGTTTACTTTACCACCCAGAGCTTCGGAGAAAGCCGGAACAGCTTCGATGGGAGTAGCAGACTGAACATAACCACGACGGGAAAATTTAGCGAGGTTCATAATTTTTTCCTCTAATTATTTAAGGTTGATGATTGCTTCAACTTCGATGTCCGCACCGAGGGGCAACTTTGCCACCTGAAAAGCGCTGCGGGCAGGGAAAGGCTCTTTGAAATATTCGCCATACACGCCGTTTACTGCCTGAAAGTCGGCAATATCAGCGAGATAAACAGTAACTTTGACTGCATTGTCCAGAGAGGTTCCTGCCTCAGATGCAACAGCACTCAGGTTTTTAAAAACCTGATGTGCGCGATCTTCGATGGAGCCTTCCACCAGTTTTCCGGTTTCCGGATCCATGGGCAGGGCGCCGGAAGTAAAGAGAAAGTCACCTGCTGCTACAGCCTGAGAATAAGGTCCGATAGCTGCGGGAGCATTGGGAGTGTCGATGATCTTTTTACCCATTTTGAATTTTCTCCGTTTTGAAATTCAATTTTTTTGTTTGAATGCCGACTGTCTAATGTCGACATTTAATGTGAGGCCACACTATCTTCGCAAAAACAAACTGTCAACAGGATTGTTACCTTTTTCACAGTTTTTTCATATTTGCGGTATCAACAGCTTGAAAATGCGGTCTTTCTTAAAGCAATATCAATGCTGACGCTTGAATATAGTTTGTACAAATGAAAAAAAAGACAAGGTTGACATTGCTTAAAGCCATGTCAACCTTGTCTTTTATCACAGGCACTTAAAAAAAATTAACTATGCTGTTGGACGCAAAAAAGGACGTTCTGCGAGATCAAAATTCTGTAAATTAGCATGATTCTGTTTCCTGATGTGATCCGGCCCCTTCGTCGTTGTCAGAATGTTCGTTCCAGCTCCAGTAACCAGACCATTATTCATAATCACCTGCCCCATCCCAAGAGTCAGCACGGGGCGTAAAGAATCCAGACAAAGCACACTGACATCCGCATCAGCACCTTCAGCCAAATGCCCTTTCCCGGTCAGGCCCAACATGCGGGCAGGTGCAGCAGTTACTTTGTGTATGAACTCATCAAGAGTGAAAACACCTGCCCGGACCAGAGCCAACCCTTTCTCAACCTGATCATTGCGCGGTATACCTCCGCCGTCCGTGCTTATGGCATTGATAACAAATGATCCGTCCTTGCGTCTGGCAGAAGCAAGGCGCAATCTGGTTGTCGGAGGATTGACCGCAAAACTGACAGCGGAAGGAAGCCCCTGCCGCTGCTGCCCTTCCCAGAAATCAAGTCCTTCGACCGAAGGAAGCTGGACAATTTCTCCGCCGACAGGTGCGTTGACCTGACACCAGCCAGCCTTGATCGCCTCGCGCATACCCTCTTCTGTGGTATCAAATCCCTTCAGCTTCAATGCCGCTTGAGTACCTGTACTTTCCGGGCAACCGTCCACACAAACACCGCTGAGACCATTAATTCTAGCCAGATATGATTCCGATTGAACATTCGGGTTCTGTTCAAGAATGCTGAGAGCTTCTTCAGCTTCCTGCTCCGCAGGCATAATTGCCCCCCGGCAATAGCTGTTAATATGGGCAAGATGAAGCCTCTTTCCCGCAGCAAGCTCAACAGCCTCCTTAAAACCGTCCAGATTACTTCCGCTGGCAAGTGAACCGGCATGGAAAGCCATGTAGGCTCCGCGATCATTAGCTATGGAAAAAACCATTTCAGTTGCTTCAGGTGTCAGCGGAAAATGTCCGCCCAAAACTTTGAATCCGACTCCCCCAGACGCAAGCGTTTTATCCAGCAGAGATTCAATTTCATTTCTGTCAGGACTAGGACCACTTATGGTCTCACCAGGTTTAACCGTCTGCATAAAAGCTACATTCAGGCCGCAACCATGTTTCAAGGCCAGCGGAATGGTGTCCTCTACCGGCCCCCCCAGCTCAATAGCAGTTACAACACCGGCCTTGGCCAGCATTCTGTGCGCCAACGGACCTCCATAAGTTGAAGACGCATGCATGTGGCAATCAATTACCCCCGGCGCTACCACTAGTCCTTCTGCATCAAAAATTTCAAGTGCAGGGCCGTTTATTTCTGACTCTACCCGGACAATTTTTCCGTTATGATCAATTGCTATATCAAAAATTCCATGAACGTTATTTGCCGGGTCTACCAGTATCCCGTTTTTAATTATCAGCTTGTATGATGACACATCTGCTCCTTATGGATATTTCGTATTCTAATGGAAAGTGTTTCTCAAAAAGACTGAAGCCAGCATGATGACTATGCAGCACAACACATATCTAATGTCGACATCTTAACAAAATTTACGAACACTCTCTTCTCTTGTCAATCGTCAATTCATTTATGATGTGTTTAAAGGAGATTGTCGAAGCACATGTGTAAACCAATGCAAAATTGAGCTGCTTGCTCCTTTACATCTAGAACTAATATCGCAAAAAAATAGGACCACTGTCCTAAACAGCGATCCTATTTTTAGGGTGCAACTGCCTGTTTTAGGGATGTGACAAACAGTTGTATCAGGGTTAAAGTTATTAAGAAACAGCATTTAATGGCGAAACGCCAGACTTGAGCAACAACTCTAAAGGGTGTAAATTTTCATTAATCTTAAATCCATAGGAGTCTACCATAACGTCAGGGTCAACACACTGAACATCTCCTAACATCTCGATGAAATTCAACAATCTATAAGCGGACCGACTCCCTAAATCCACAATAACACGCTGCTCATCGTTTAAACTGGTTTCACCTAACAATTGCAGCATTCCTATCACGCCATTAAGTGGCGTCCGTATCTCATGATTTAGGACACTTAAGAAAGAGGGAGAATCCAGCGCATCGTCCCTAACGGATTGGGAAGAATTATCTTTTTCAATAACACTGACGATGCATCCAACGTGTGCCAACGATGAAGGGAAAAATTTAAATCTCAGCTTTTTCTGTACAACGGGAGAGTACGCTTCAGTCACCACAGCCTTAGACTCAGTATATGACTCAAGCAACCTATCATAAAAACTCCTCTCATCAACTCCCAGAACATGACACAAATTATTGCCGATAATCTTTTCCGCTTCAAGACCTGTTATCTTTTCGAAGGGAGAGTTTACTTTTTTTGTAATATAACTGTAGTCAGATTTAAATTTTGAGCAGGTAATATTTAACAGCATATAGGCTTCGTTCATATTACTCAAAACTTGATTAAATGCATCAGTCCACATTGTATCCCCCTTTATTAATGCAATCTGGAGGACATATAGCACGCTCAAATTCAGGAGCAATCATTGTAGTAAATCAATCACTCTTTGTAGACTTATAACTACCCCAAACTAAATAAGATCAAACCAACCCAATACTCATTGCATATTGAATCATTTCCGCCACAGAAGAAATATTCAATTTTTTCATAACCCTGCTCCGGTATGTACTTGCAGTATTGGGCGTAATTCCCAAATTATCAGCAATATCTTTTATGCGTTTCCCTTGAATTAAAAGCAAAAAGACCTGATACTCCCGCGAAGATAAATGTGCGTTGGGAATGCTGTTTTCGCCTCTATCAGTCAGACGCAACTCAGATTGCTTTATGAACTTTGAAAAATTAGTATTACATTGTTCAAATAAAACGTTTATTGCTCCTGACTTCGAAACGCTATCTACAATATCGCCTTGAATCCTGTTTAAATCGTTAGCAAGGACAGAAAGGCTGGACCCCAATTTAAGATAAGATTCCGCTATGGCACTCTGCAGCTCGCGCTCTTTGGTAATATCCCTCCCAACACCGATCAACGATTCATTACCATCTATCCCCTTAACTGGGACCCGTTTGGTTGAAAGCAACCTAGGCTTTCCGTCCGCACCGTTTATAATTTCTTCACTGACAACTTCCTTGCCAGACTGCAAAGCTTCGTCATCCAAAGCCCACGCCGACGAAACCAAATCTTCACTTAAAAAATCAATATCGTTCTTTCCAATCAATTCATCTCGCTTTTTGCCTAAAAGTTGGCAAAAAGCCCGATTCACAACCAACCATTGATGATCTTTGTTTTTTATTATTAAAGGATCAGGAAGAGCGTCGATTATTTCATTTAAATATTGATTTTGTTGTCTTAATTTTTCTTTCAATATTTTCAACGAGGTAATATCAGTATATATTCCATAAAAACAGACAAGCCCACCGTCATCATCATAAACTGCATCCCAATCAGATAGAACCTGCTTCTTCTCCCCCTTGGGGGTTACGATCCCAAACTCACCACGCCACTTTCCACCTTGCAGCACAGTAGGAATTGCATCGTTGTACAAACGATCAGCCTGCCCCGGCTGATATCTTTTTTCCCAGTCATCTTTCATCCACTCGTCGCGAGTCTCGCCAAAAAGTTTTAAACAAGCATCATTAACATATATAGGCTCAAATTCTTTACCACGCACGCTTAAAGCAAAACCTTGACTTGCAAGAATACTGGCACACATACTGCCCAGACTTTCGTCCGGCATATTTTGAGTTTGCCTTTTGACACAAAAAGCTTCTTTTTGATTGTTTGACTTCATTCACCCTCCCGAAGCAAACCGACATCAAAACCGATTAAGAATAAGTTAGTTTTTTAAAAATCATTAATTGTACATACTAAGCTCATTACAATTGAGCAATCCAAAAGACATCAGCGCATCATGAGCATGGATTATATATAACAAAAGAAGTAGCCTTAGATCTATAACATCGTAAGATATCCGAACTTATACAAAACAAAAGACGTTACTTCATTGATGCCACCAACACGCGAAGCTGCTCAGCTAATTTTGCTAATTCTGAAACTGCAACAGCGGATTGCTCCATAGCGCTGGCGGTCTCTTCAGCAATGGTATTGACTTGAGATGCAGATTGAGCAATCTGCTCACTAGCGGCAGACTGTTCCTCAGAAGCAGTGGCAATAGAACGAATCTGGTCAGTAGAATTTCCTACAATTTCAACTATTTCTTTAAGAGCTTTTCCAGACTCTTCTGAAAGGCCGGTAGCCTTATCCACAGCAGCAGCCGCCTCTTCCATATTGGTAATATTGGCATGGGCGGACTCCTGAATTGAGGCAATATAACCACTGACTTCGCTAGTCGCATCTACGGTTTTTTCAGCTAATTTACGCACTTCATCCGCAACTACAGCAAACCCTCTACCCGCCTCCCCTGCACGGGCAGCCTCAATAGCTGCATTCAAAGCCAACAAATTAGTCTGGTCCGCAATATCATTAATAACAGTAATAATTTTACCAATTCCATCAGCCTGCATGCCAAGATTTCCCATGTCAGCATGAAGATTATTGGCAGTATTTCTAAGATGGCTCATCACATCTGCAACATGCGCAACAACATCTTCACCGGCGATAGCCTTCTCGCGTGACTCTCCAGCAAGTGAAGCAGCATTCTCTGCATTAGACGCAACCTCCAAAACAGAAACATTCATCTGTTCCATCGCAGTCGCCGCTTCGGCTGTTAATTCCCTTTGCGTATATGCACCACGGCTAGATTCATCGATCTGAGATGAAAGCTCTGCCGCTGCCGATGAAACCTGTTCGGCAATATCAATAGCTTGAACTGCTACATTACTTATATTCTCAGCCTGATTCTGAATACGCTTTTGTGTATTAATTTCTTCTGTAACGTCGCTTACAAGACAAAATGCACCTATCATTTTTTCATCAAGATCGTGCAAAGGAGAGGCATTGAACACACCATGCTTTTCTTGCCCTGCTAAATTAATCAGGCTGCCAGAAACATTTTTTATTGGTTTTTTTTCAGTCAAAGCCTTACTAGTTATTGTTTTTTTTGATGGGTCATCATAAAAAACTTCACCAATTGGCTTTCCAAAATAACTTTCCGGATTCCCGTTTCTCCCCGCAAACTGTAGCAGCTCTTCATTGCAGAAAACAATATGTCCACTAGTGTCAGTGACGCTGATTGGAACGTTAATGCTCTTAAGTATCCCATCAGAGAAGCCCAACCTATCTTTTAATTTAGTCACCATCTGATTAACTGAAGAAACCGTTTCTCCAATAGCATCTTTGCCGTGGTATTCTGTTCGGGCATTCAAATCACCATCTGCAATTTTCTGCGTTGTCCGGGCAAGCTCTCGTAATGGTCTGAGAAGCTTATGCAAAACAAAGAAAACAACTATAAAAGCTACAATCAAACCGACAACAGCAATCAAACTACTGGTGTATAAAATACGGGTATCAGCCCCAAGGTATATTTCTTTATCAGTAAGGCTCACACCAATATTCCAATCCCACGGTTCATAATGCTTAACGTAACAATTTCGCGTATCTCCTTTATAGTCGTAAGAGACCATACCGTCCTTTACATCTTTTAAAGTTTCCCAAACTTTAGAGGACTGCTTTTCAAAATTCTCACCTGAAGAAGTTGGATGTATAAGAATATCTCCTTTCGAACTATAAACAAAAGCATACCCTCTTCCAGCAAGACTGATTTCTCCTAAAAGATTTTTGAATTCGGAACTGAGTATTTTTACACCGGTAAAAAGCACTGCGACAATATCACCAGACTCTCCCTTAACCGGTATGTAAGCGGTAAGGAGTTCCTCCCCCACAACATTAGCGCAACCATAAAATGGCTGTCCTGAAATTACGGCTTTATAGACAGGACTGGTGGACGGAATGTATGTGCCCACAGCCCTTTCTCCATTAAGCTTAACAATATTTGTAGAAACCCTAAGAAGTTTACCGGGAAGAACCTGGAAGATTGTTGCGAATGAGCCTGACATGTTTTTTACTTTATCCACAAGGTCAGAATGTTCCTTAACCTGCGAACTTCCGACCATTAAACGGGGAAGATCAATTCTTTCAGGCAACATACTGTCCTGATTGTAAATTACAGTATTTGTTTTCGAACTATTATCAACCCAAAGCCCTCCACGTTTATTAATGAGGAACAGAAAAATCTGGCTTTCCGCCTTAAGTATTTTCTGTAGACTTTTACCCTGAAGCTCAACCGACGAATATAATTCATCAACCGTATTTTTCAAAAAAGCTTTACCAAAAGAATGAAGAGAATCAGCAGCAACAAAATAACCGCTTACACTTAAAGCAGAACCCAGAAGAGTTAACACCAACAGAAAAGTTAATATAAGCTTGTTATTGAAATTTAGATTAATAATTCTCAAACCCCATCTCCATATTTTATTCAATAAATACTATTGTATAGCAACAAACACCCACCTAGATCAGCAAGAAATTAAACAACAGGAAATTTTCTTTGAATAAAAACAGATAAAAGACAAGAACTGTCAAAAAGATAAGACACGATGTGGTCATTACACTACATAAGCCACCATCCTGCATACAGACTATTGATTTAACGAATATAATCACATTAAGATTTCTATTTATCTTTCAACCAGCTTTGATTTCTTGGGAAAACTCTTGTAAAATTACTTTTCAGCCCTGCAAATGAGCCCCAATGAATAGAGGCAAGGCAAAACACGCATTAAAATATCAAGGACAATAAATGGAAAAGACTGACGATAAATATCAATACTATGTGGATATCCTTCATGAGGAACTTGTCCCTGCCATGGGATGCACCGAGCCGATTTCAATTGCTTATGCCGCAGCAAAGGCACGGGAAGTGCTTGGTAAGACGCCAGAGCGGGTAGTTATTGAAGCAAGCGACAACATCATTAAAAACGTGAAAAGTGTTGTAGTTCCCAACACAGGACACTTGAAGGGTATCGAAGCCGCCGCTGTTGCAGGTATTGTTGCAGGCGATCCTGACAAAGTATTGGAAGTCATTTCCACTGTGGACGACAAGGGACGCGAGGCTATCAAAAAATTTCTTGAAACTGGAAATGTGCAGGTCAAGAACTCACATAGCGATTTTATATTTGATCTGGCAGTCACAGTTTATGCCGGAGAAGCCAATGCTTCGGTTCGTATTTCCCACTACCATACCAATATCACCTGCATCTCCCGCAACGGTGAAGTCATTTTTCAGAACGAACAGTGCAATGAAGTTCAGAACTCCAGCCTGACCGACCGCTCAATGATGAGAGTGGCCGATATTCTGGAATTCGCAGAAGCGGTGGATCTTGCCGATGTGGATAAAGTGATCCGCCGTCAGATGGAATACAATTACCGCATAGCCGAAGAAGGCATTAAAGAAGATTGGGGTGCGAACATCGGCTCTGTGCTTCTGAAAACATGGGGAGATGACATCAAGGTCAGGGCCAAGGCAATGGCTGCAGCCGGCTCGGATGCAAGAATGAGCGGATGCGAACTGCCTGTAGTCATCGTGTCAGGCTCAGGCAATCAGGGCATCGCTGCTTCGGTTCCGGTAATCGAATATGCAAAGGAACTTGGGACCGATGAAGAAACCCTGTTCAGAGCTCTTGTTGTTTCAGATCTAATCACCATTCACCAGAAAACCGGCATCGGCCGCCTATCCGCATATTGCGGCGCAATAATCGCAGGTGTCGGGGCCGGGGCGGGAATTACATGGCTGCATGGCGGACACTACAAAGACGTGGCCCACACCATCGTCAATGCACTTGCAATTGTCTCCGGCATTGTCTGTGACGGCGCCAAACCGTCCTGTGCCGCCAAAATAGCATCTGCGGTTGATGCGGGCATACTCGGCTTCCACATGTATCAAAACGGCCAGCAATTTTATGGCGGAGATGGTATAGTGACCAAAGGCGTTGAAAACACCATCGCCAATATCGGACGTCTGGGACGCGATGGCATGCGCGAAACCGACAAGGAAATCATCCGGATCATGCTCGGAAAATAGAGGCGATGAATCGACTCGAAGCAGCAGCTGAACATTCGTGAAACAGTCCTAACCCAAGGAGTTCTCGATGGAATTCAAAGAAATACTGACAAACCGGAGAGCTATCAACTTTTTTGACCCTGAAAAGGATGTCACTGAAGCACAGCTTAAAGAAATTGTTGAGGATGCCGCCAAAGCCCCCTCAAGCTTCAATCTCCAGCCTTGGAAAATGATCATTATTCGTAATTCTGACCAAAAGGGAAAACTCCAGAAACTTGCATTTAACCAGCCCAAAATAAGTGAAGCACCGTTGGTTTTCATTCTTCTTGCTGACCGCGAAGGCTGGAAAGAAGGCAACGCAACCCTTGAAGGTCACTTTACAAACAACATGCAGGCCGAACAGCGGGATTGGTTCATCTCCAGCACTTCCGCCCTTTACGGTAGTTCAGAAGCAGCAAGTCTGGCCTTTGCCTATAAAAACGCCGGTCTTTTCGCCATGTCACTCATGTATGCAGCTTCCAATTTAGGCCTGCATACCCATCCCATGGACGGTTTTGACCACGAAGCAGTACGCAAGGAATTTAACATCCCTGAACAATACTGGATTCCCATGCTGATCTGCGTGGGCCACAAAAAAGCGGATATTGAAATTCAGCCCAAGGCATGGCGTCAGTCATTTGATGAAATCGTGCTTGAAACCAAATAAAGCCATCACCAATAAAAAAGGACTTACGTCATCACAACGTAAGTCCTTTATATATTTGTTTATTGTAAACAGATGTCTTTTTATCCGTAATGCTTATCAAACATATCCGGTAAGACAGCCCCAAGATCACTTTCGGCATCAAAAACTTTTACACCAATCTCTGCTGCTTTTTCTGAAAAACCGGGGACATCCCCCACAGCAAAAAGAGTCGGAAGATGCATGTAACTCCCTTCAATCTTGCGCCCTTTGCTGGCGAGGTATTCAACGCTAAGCCTGATAATATCATCCTGAACTTTTACCAGTTCATCCAAAGTATCAAGCCTAAAAGTGGCTGGAGCAAACCAGTCTACATGGGCTGCCGGAGTCATATCCAGCGAATCGAAAGAGGCTGCATGCCCCCCCGCATTAACAAGTGACTTGGCAAGAACCGCCGAAGCATCAACGACCATCAGTTCACTGGGAATGAGCCCCTGCTCCTTGAAACGGGCGCAGCTTTCAGGAGTCAAAGCCAGCGGAAGTTCAGTACAACCCAGAACCACCGCTCCGCAGCCCTGCCTTTGACACTCTTCCCTGATTACCCCACAAAGCAGATTCTCTGATTCCGGTGTTATTTTCGCGGTCTTTATACCGAATTCGGTATCATAAATTGCGGACATGACTTTAACCATGTTTGAGGATGAAGGGCTGACTGCTTCAATGCCATACTGCTCCAGTGCACGGTGGTAAAGACCGGAATTAAGCAGACTATCAACTCCCAGCACCAGAACCTTCATTCCGACCCCCTCTAATGACCGGGCGGTCTCATGAATCATATCCACAAATGTCAGCGGCAAAGAAGCCATCACTTCACGAAAAAGTTCATGGGCACTATTGCAGGACAACCCAACCGGACCGCATCCGAAAAATTGCATCATCCGGGCTGTGTGCTCCGCAGTTGCCCTTTTACGCAACTCCGGTTCATCATCCGGTTTCCACTGCCGACCTACTTCATGCGCTTTATAAGCAAGCCGCGAGTTGCCGTAAAATAGATAGGAATTACCTGCAAAACCCTGAACAAGTATAATTTTTCTTGCCAGATCCACCATTGCTTCATTGCCAAGACCGCCAACAATACCGATTACATTAACATTACTGCCCATTAGAAATATCAACCTGCTTTCATGGTTATGCCCTAGTCAAACCAGAGTGTAAAAAAAATTTAACCTTTATTACTTTTTTTGTTAACACCAATACATTCAACTTGAACAGCAATCAACCCGAACCACTACGATCATGAGAAAATATCCTGAAACATTGAATGAGATCATCGGCGAAAGCGGACTCAACCTGAATCGCATCAGCAAACTGTCCGGAGTTTCAAATACCTACCTGACCAAACTCAGCAAAAACATGATCAACCATCCGGGCAAGGACAAGATAGCCTCCATCCTGCTGGCGCTCAACAAACGCATATTCAGGATCAACGAAATTCTTGCTGAATACGATTACCAGCCCCTAAGTAAATATGACATTCCGGCTATTCTTAACAATAACCGCAAACGCAAAATAGGCGGTCCGCTCATGCCTCATTATGACCGGCTCTATTTTGAACTTATGCTGGTGGTTTTTGAACAGATCGGCGGCACTAAAATTGTAGTCAAGAACCGGCCTAGTGGAATCTATCAGCCATACCGCTTGTACATGAAAAAGGAATTTCAATTGGAACTTGCAGGTGAAGAGGAACGTTTCCTTTATGAATTTACCGGACATGTAGTACGCGACAGGTTGCGTCTTTTTGAAGAAAACTGCGCAAAAGGTGACCACATTACTACTTTCATGTGCAAGGAATGCCTCAATGAGACACTGGATAAGATTTTGACCCGCTGTATTGCAGATGAAGATCAAAAAGGCTTGAACATGTTTGCCCAATACTTGGCCAACGCAGCTTCCTGTGCCTTAAAATTCCCGGACCAGCATAAACTGCTGATTACGAACCGCTGCTCTATTTTCGAATTTTTCATTCAGGATGCCGATGGAGAAAAGCCCGTGGTAAATTTTACGGGAACATCCCGGCACACATACAACAATCCTTATGACCAGCATAATCTCGAAGGATTTTCCACCAGTGCCCCGGCCATGCTTAAACTTTTCAAGACTGAAGTTGACATGTGCAAAAAAGCTATGGGCCCTAACGGTTCTAATGATGATCCTGAAATTTTCAAAAAAGTTGTTTTGAACAAATTCCAAAGATGGAATGTTGGCCACATATTCGAAGAAGCACTGGAAGAGCTGATGTCCACACCGGGCTTTAAGCTTTTCTAACGAACCTCAAAATGACACGAAACCCTTTATTTACAGGTGTCCTGCACATGGTTTAATTTTTTTTTAAACCTAAGGAAGTCTTTTTATTTGACTAAAGCGTAACTTTTTTACTAATTTAACATTTCAGTTATACACAAAGAACAACGAGACCCTCCGAAATGGAACAAATTAACAAAAAAGAAATTCTGAGAATCAACAATCTCCAGACCTATTTTTTTTCTTCCGACGGCACAGCAAAAGCTGTGGACGGTGCCTCTTTCTCCCTGACCGAAGGTAAGGTTCTGGGAGTTGTCGGCGAATCCGGCTGCGGGAAAAGCGTTACTGCCCAATCGGTAATGAGATTGGTTCCCAGCCCTCCCGGTAAAATCGTCGGCGGCGAGATCCTTTTTGACGGACAGGACCTGACCAAACTCAGCATGGCTGAAATGCGCCACATCAGGGGCAACAGAATATCCATGATCTTTCAGGAGCCGATGACCTCACTGAACCCTGTTTTCACTGTCGGTGACCAGCTTTCAGAAATGTTCATCCTGCACCGGGACATGAATAAAAAAGACGCTATGGACGCTTCCATTGAGATGCTGGCGAAAGTTCAGATTCCTGCCCCCGAAGCAAGGGTGAAAGAGTTCCCGCATCAGCTTTCCGGCGGTATGCGCCAGAGGGTCATGATCGCCATGGCGCTTTCCTGTGACCCGGAAGTACTCATTGCCGACGAACCGACAACCGCTCTTGACGTTACCGTTCAGGCCCAGATCCTGGACCTGATCATTAAATTGAAAGACGATTTCGGCACTGCTGTTGAGATGATCACCCATGACCTCGGAGTTATCGCCGAAACTGCAGATTCCATTGTTGTCATGTACGCGGGTAAAGTGGTTGAGCAGGCGGATACAATAGAATTATTTGAAAACACCCTGCACCCCTATACCAAGGGATTACTTAATTCCACACCGATTCTGGGCCGTCGTACCGCTGGTAAATTTGAGCGGCTCAATGAAATCAAGGGAATGGTTCCCAGCCTCTACAACCTTCCCGAAGGTTGTAAGTTCTGTGAACGCTGCCCGGACGCCATGCCTATATGTAAGCATAAGGAACCGGAGCTCACTGAAATCAACGGCAGTCACGCAGTTCGATGCTGGCTGCATATCCCCCACTAGCCTATGTCTGAATTTTTATTGCAAGCAGAAGACCTTAAGGTCCATTTCCCCATCAAAAAAGGAATCCTCTCCCGCGTTCACGGATATGTTTATGCGGTTGACGGCATTGATATTGAACTGCGCAAAGGGGAAACTCTGGGCATCGTCGGCGAATCGGGGTGCGGAAAATCCACCGCAGGTCTGGCACTGATGCGGCTTATCGAACCCACTTACGGAACCGTCCGCTGGAAGGGCCGTGATATGGGCGAGATGTCCCCGGCTGAAATGCGAGCACTGCGCCGGAAAATGCAGCTCATCTTTCAGGACCCGTATTCTTCGCTTAACCCGCGCATGAACGTTAACCAGATCCTTTCCAACCCCATGGACGTTCATGGTCTTTACAAAGGCAGTGAACGTGCAGACAGGCTGGCTTTCCTGCTCGAAACAGTCGGCATGAGCCCGGATCTGGGCATGCGGTATCCCCATGAATTTTCCGGCGGTCAAAGGCAGCGCCTGGGTATTGCCCGCGCACTGGCTCTGGACCCGTCCGTAATCATCGGTGACGAACCGGTCTCCGCTCTTGACGTTTCCATTCAGGCGCAGATCATCAACCTGCTCATGGATCTCAAGAAGCAGTTCGACCTGTCATTGCTCATCATTTCCCATGACCTCGCGGTTGTTGAATACATCTGTGATCGCATCGTGGTTATGTATCTGGGCAAAGTTGTAGAAACAGGGTCTTACACCGACATCTACAGCAACCCCAAGCACCCATACACTCAGGCCCTTCTTTCGGCAGTTCCCGTGCCGGACCCGCGCCGGGTGAGAGAAAGGCAGATCCTCACCGGGGATGTGCCCAGTCCTATAAATCCTCCGTCCGGTTGCAGGTTTCACACCCGCTGCCCCAAGGCGATGGATATATGCTCGCAGGAAATTCCCGTTGCCACTGACTTCGGTGAGGGGCATCAGGCCACATGTCACTTATTTTAAGCGGCATGCATATCCAAGTGTAAACTTATTTTCTGGAGGTTGAACCTATGAAACGTTTGGCATTTATTGCAGCTCTCGTCGCAATGCTGGCGTTGCCCTCTTTTGCCATGGCCAAAGCTGATCTGGTTATCGCAACTGATGCTCCGCCCCTGTCCATGAACCCGCAGGCGCACTCTTCCGACGCCAACTTCTCTTACATGTCCAACTTCTATGATGGACTTCTCCAGCGCAAGGACGGCAAACTCGTCCCCGCACTGGCAACAGAGTGGAAGCGTCACGACGCCAACACTTGGGAATTCAAACTTCGCAAGGGTGTAAAATTCCACAACGGTAACGATTTCAACGCAGATGACGTTGTCTTCACCTTTGAACGCATGAAGAATTCCAAGTATTCCAAACTGCTCAACTTCGGTAACTCCATTGCATCTATGGAAACTCCGGACAAATACACCGTTATTTTCAAAACCGTGAAGCCTGTGCCCTGGTTCGCTGAAACCATGCACCAGAACTTCATCGTGGACAAAGAATCCTCCGTCAAACGTGACGATGGCGATTACAACACCAAGCCCATCGGTACCGGCGCTTACATTTTCGACGAATGGATCAAAGGTTCCTACCTCCGCATGCACGCCAACCCCAACTACTGGGAAGGCGCACCCACCAAATACAAAACTGTTGAAATGCGTCCCATCGTTGAGGAAGCAACCCGCTTCGCTGCTCTCGCAGGTAAGCAGGTAGATATGGTTAACGGTGTGCCCCTGACTCTGGCTGACCGCATCTCCAAGATGCCCACTGTTGAAATGATCCAGCGTCCCGCACGTCGCTGTATTTTCCTCTCCATTGGTAACCAGCCCGGCACTCCCTACGCTGACAAGCGTGTCCGTCAGGCTATTGCATACGCTATCAACGAAGACGAAATCATTGAAAAAGTAATGCACGGTCAGGCAACCAAAGCCCATCAGGTTCCCGATGCAGCAACCGTTGGTTACGATGCATCCATCAAACGTCTTGAATACAACCCCGAAAAAGCAAAGCAACTCCTTGCTGAAGCCGGTTACAAAGACGGTTTTGAAATCACCATCGCAGGTCCTAACGACCGTTACATCAACGACGAAAAGATTTGTGAAGCTGTTGCTAAATACCTCGCCAAGATTGGCCTGAAAGTCAGCCTTGATGTTAAGCCCAAATCCATCTTCTTCAGTGAACTCACCAGCCACAAGTATCCTTTCTACCTGATCGGTTGGTTCGACGGTTCCTATGACTTCGGTCGTTCCGGCGAAAAGCTGTTCCACTCCGTAGACAAGGACAAAGGCATGGGCGGATACAACGGTGCTTCCTACTCCAACCCCGAAGTGGATAAAAAACTTGAAGCTTCCGCAAGCATTGTTGACCGCGATGAGCGCGCCAAGGCTCTTCAGGAAGTCAACCGTCTCACTCTTGAAGACGTTTCCACCATTCCCCTGCACTACCAGCAGGATATGTACGCCGTGATCAAGGGCAAGAACATCAAGTTCACCCCTCGTCCCGACCGCTGGATCACTGTTAAGGAAATTCAGTAACACCTAAAAATCAGGGGCCGCTCCGGCGGCCCCGTTATATATACCATGGCATCATATATTTTTCGAAGATTATTGCAGGGGGGACTAGTTCTGCTGGCTGTCTCCTTCGTTTGCTTCTGCCTATTCCGATACACCGGTGACCCGGTGCTTATGCTGGCCGGCAAATACGCCACTCAGGCTGAACAGGAACAGGTCCGTAAAGACTACGGACTGGATCAGCCTACACACATTCAATATGTAAAATTTCTCGGCGGAGCGATCAAAGGCGATTTCGGCAAATCCTACATAAGTCAGGTTGACGCGCTGGACACTATCCTTGAACGTTTTCCCGCCACCTTTGAACTGGCTCTTGCCGCCATCTTCATATCGTTCACTGTCGGGGTAGGCCTGGGGATTGTAGTCTCCATCTGGCCGAATGGATTTATCGCCCGAACGATAATGGCCGGTTCATTAATGGGGATTTCCATACCCACATTTCTAATCGGTATCCTGCTGGTCATGGTATTTTCCGTTTATCTGGAAATTCTACCCTCCTTCGGGCGCGGCGAAACCGTCATGATCGGTGACTGGCGAACCGGACTGCTCACTATGGACGGGTTGAAACATATCATCCTGCCCGCACTGACCCTCTCCGGCTACCAGCTGGCGGTCATGCTGCGACTCACCCGCGCCGGAATGCGTGAAGTGATGGGCGAAGAATACATCAAGACTGCATGGGCCAAGGGACTTTCTCCCTTCAAGGTCATCATGAAACACGCCCTGCGTAACGTCATGATCCCGGTTGTAACCATTGCCGGCCTGTCTTTCGGTGAACTTATTGCTTTCTCAATCGTAACCGAGACCATCTTCCAGTGGCCGGGCATGGGTAACCTTCTGCTGACCTCTATTTTCGAAACAGATCAGCCGATCATCGTTACCTATATCATGCTGACATCATTCATCATCCTGTTCATCAACATTATGGTCGACATGCTCTACGCAGTGCTCAACCCCAAAATTCGCTACGATTAGGAAATATAATGAACAGACCACTTTTAAAAAAACGCTTTAACAGCTTCAAAAAAGACAAGCCTGCGGTTATCGGCGCGACCATTCTGCTGATCTTCATCATTGCCGGAATATTCGCTCCCATACTGGCTCCCATGGACCCCTACGACCTGAGCTCCGTAGACCTCGGAAACATGCTCCAGCAGCCCTTCTGGATGGATGGCGGGTCCAAAGTCTTTCCTCTGGGAACAGACGATCAGGGACGTGGAATCCTGTCCACCATCCTCTACGGCTTGCGCACCTCGCTCATCGTAGGCGGATCAGTCGTGGCTATCGCAGGGACATTCGGCATTGTTATGGGAATGGTCGGCGCATATTACGGCGGAGTCATTGATGCTTTCGTCATGCGCTGTGCAGACACCGTTTTCTCTTTCTCCACTACACTGCTGGCTGTCCTGCTGCTCGGTGTGTTCGAGACACGAGGAATAGGAACGGTTATCTTCGCTATCTGTATCGCGGACTGGGTAAAATACGCCCGAACCATCCGAGGCAGTGTGCTTGAAATCAAGAACAACCCTTACGTCATGGCCGCGAAGGCTTCCGGGGCCAAGGATTTCCGTATTCTCTTCCAGCACATCCTGCCCAACGCCCTGCCGCCGATCTTCGTTGTCATGGCTGTTGACCTCGCGGTTGTCATCATGCTCGAAGCCACACTCAGCTTCCTCGGCGTAGGTGTGCCGCTGACCGAGCCTTCACTCGGAATGATGATCGCCATTGGTAAAAACTATATCTATGCCGGAATGTGGTGGATGACACTCTTCCCGGGTGCAGCACTCGTTCTGCTTGTTGTGGGTATCAACCTCTTCGCCGACTGGCTGCGCGATGAGATGAACCCCAAGCTGGCAAGATAATATATATGATGCGCTAACGCGCTTTTAGCTTAACTTATTTAGCCTCCGGCGGCCCTGCCGGGGGCCTCTCCGAGGGCCAAAGAAACTTTTGCAAAAGTTTCTCTGGACTCTTCAAAACCTTTTATTATGGCTTCGCCGTTTTGTGTGACAAAACAGTTTTATAAACTAGGCAGCGAAGCTTTACTAAAAGGTTTTGGGATTCTTAAACCCTTTTGCAAAAGGGTTTAAGCCCCCGGAGGGACCGCCGGTAGGCTCACCGAAGGCATACTTTTTGGACAAGATCATGACTGAACAAGAAACATACGAAAGTTTTCTGAAAGATTTTGAAAAGATCATTAACACTGACAGTGCCAGCGAAAATCTGGACGGAGTTGTCGAAGTTGCGGCATTCCTGAAAGAGAAATTCGAAGCACTCGGCCTTGAAGCCGAGGTCACCCGCGAAGGTGAACGCGGTGTTCCCTGCCTGAAAGCATACACTCCGAGCAAAAACGGGCGCTACGATTTCATGTTCATCGGCCACATGGACACTGTCTTCCCGAAAGGTGAAGTAGCAAAACGTCCTTTCAAGATTGAAGACGGACGTGCACTGGGACCGGGAACCAACGACATGAAAGGCGGCCTGCTGGTGGCACTCTATGCCATTGAAAAGCTCAAGGCGGAAGGAAATCTTGACAAGGTTGCTATTTGCGTCGCTTTCAACGGTGATGAGGAAGTCGGTTCTGAAAATTCCCGTGCATGGATCGAAAAAACTGCCGCAAACTGTGACCGGGTTTTTGTTTTCGAACCCTGCCGTCCAGACTACCGCCATGTCATGCACCGTAAAGGTGGAGGAGCCGTTTACATCACTGCCAGCGGAATTTCCGCCCACTCAGGAGCCAACCCTGAACGTGGAGCCAACGCGCTGGTGGAACTGGCCGGGCATATACCTGCGATCCATGCACTCAACGACATGGATAATGACATCACCGCCCAATGCAACGTGATCAAAAGCGGAGACAAATTCAACATTATTCCTGATCATGCAAAGCTGACAGTTGACGTTCGTGTCGGCACAAAGGAAGAGGCTGACTTTGTTACCGAATTCTTCAATAAGCTGCCGGATACAAACTACGTTGAAGGAGCTTCCATCAAAATTACCGGCGGTGTTGACCGTCCGCCAATGGAATACACTGAGAAGACCATGGCCGTATGGGAAGTTCTGCACGCGGAAGCAGCAAAGCTGGACATTGATTCAGTATGGATTTCCACCGGTGGGTGCTCCGACGGTAACTGGACAGCAGCCATGGGCATCCCGACCATCGACGGTATGGGAACAGTGGGCGAAAACTCCCACCGTGAAGATGAATACATGGAACTGGACAGCATCCTGCCCATGATCAAGATCGTTGCCAACACCTGCCTGAAGATAGTAGATGGCCAATAAATTATTTTAAGAACCACCAAGAAAAAAGGACTTGCAGAGAAATCTGCAAGTCCTTTTTTCTTGGATTATAAACTAGTTAGTTAAACTAATCTGTCTTTTTTCAAACAAATAAAAAGCAGATATGCTAATCCAACCACCGGAATAAGCCCCACCGCAACAAGCTTAGGATTACGTCCTAAGGTATTAAGTCTGCGCACAAAAAGAGCCACGCACGGCAGAGAAGTACCGACCAGAAACAGACCGGTCAAAGTATCAACAACTTTTTTCACTAAAGCATGGTCAAGATATCCCAGTACAAGCAACACGCAGATGATCGCACTGTGGACCAGAATAAACCTGCTGAACTCACTGTAACTGGCCTTGTCGTGAAAGTTATTAAACTTCTTAAGTATTTCTAAATAGTATCGCATTATATTTCTCCTGTTCTCAGGCAAACGAGCCGTTTTTGACCTGCATTTCTTCGTTTCTAATCCCTTTTGTGTCAAGAATTTTCCACCGAAAACAGCACTTATCCACAACTCAAATTCAACCCGCGAAAGTAGGGTATTTGAGAACCGGTTTTTTTTAAAATCACCCCTTGACGGAACACAAAAGAATAACATACCTATCGGGCAGGTATAAAAACCTATCGACTAGGGAGGTATTAATACCCACTGGGTCGATGGGGAATGAGGCGCACCGGAACGGGCTTGATCGTTTTTCCAATAAACGGCTTTCCATGGGGGAAGCAACAGCCGGGAATAACAGATAAAAAACCGACCGGAGCAACAAAGGCACGGAGTATGAGGCTCCGAGGCCAATTGCATTGAGAGGGGATCCATATCATGGCAAACGGAAAGAAACTATTGCGATTGTCCGGTATCCTGATTGTCCTGGCTGGGGTGCTCGGCTTCCACATGGAGGCACTGAGCATGGTCGGAACCCCGCAGGAGAACAGCAATAAGCGTCCTGATCTTATTATGATCGACACTATTGCCGCTCAGGAAAAACTGGAACTGCCTGCTGTTGTGTTTCTTCATGATACACACACCAAGGCTGTGGCTGAGCAGGGCAAAGACTGTACTGCCTGCCACCAGAAAACCGAAGGAAGCATGTCCTACAAGTTCATGAGAACTGAAGACAGCTCTTCCGAAAAGCTTAAAGAAATTTACCACAACGGTTGTATCAGCTGTCATGCTGCCGACGCCAAGTCCGGAAAGAAAACCGGACCTCAGGTCGGTGAATGTCGCAGCTGTCACATGGCTGACCCTGAAATCAAAGCAGAGCGCGCTCCCGCAGGCATGGAGAATATTCTCCACTACCGCCACTGGGATTCCAAGCTCATCGCTAACGATGAAGGTCAGGAAACCAATTGTGGAAGCTGTCACCACGTATACAACAATCTCGACAAGAAGCTTGAGTACGTGAAAGGACAGGAAGAAAACTGTAGTGTATGTCACACCACTGAGCCTCAGGGTGCAGTGAAACTGACCACCTCTGAAGCCTACCACGGTCAGTGCGTGAGCTGTCACCTTGATATGAAAGCTGCCAAAGCGGAAAAGACCGGTCCTGTCGACTGTGCCGGTTGCCACGGCGAAATGCAGGCTGCAGACATCAAGGAAGACAACGCTGCTGTTATGAAAAAGCTGGGTGGAACACTGCCCCGCCTTCCCAGACAACAGCCCGACGCTGTTCTGCTCACCGCCCCGGTACAGGAAAACGTTGCTGTTAAAGCGACTATGGCTGCCGTAGCTTTCAACCATAAGGCCCATGAAGGTTACACTGACTCCTGCAGCTCCTGCCACCACGACACCATGAACAAGTCCTGCTCCTCCTGCCATACTGTTCGCGGTTCAAAGGAAGGCGGTTTTGTTACTCTCGACAAGGCTATGCACAAAGCTGACAGCACCAGATCCTGTGTGGGTTGTCACGCTGTAAAGCAGAAAGATCCTAAATGTGCAGGCTGCCACGAACTGATGCCCAAGAACGTAATCCAGTCCAAAGAGACCTGTGCAGTATGTCACAACGGCCCCGCTTCCACCTCCAGCGATCCTGTTAGCATGGATGCCTCCGCCAAGGCTGAAATCGCTGCAAAGCTGATCATGAAGCGTCCCGAGTCTCCGGCACTGATCGCGGAAAAGGACATTCCTGAATTCGTGACCATCAACGTCCTCGAAAATGAATACAAAGCAAGCAAACTGCCCCATCGCAAGATCATCATGAGCTTGGTCGACGGTATGAAAGGCGATGCTATGGCTAACGCTTTCCACAGCACACCCCTTACCGTGTGCGGAAGCTGCCACCACAACAGTCCTGCTAGCGCCACTCCGCCAAGTTGCGCAAGCTGCCACGGTGGCAAAGTTCAGGACGGACGTCCGGCCCTCAAGGCTGCTTACCACGTTCAGTGCATGACCTGTCATGACGCTATGAACATCAAGAAGCCTGCTTCTACTGACTGCACCGCATGTCACGCGAAGAAATAGTAACGGATAGCCTGAAGGAGAACAGATAAATGTTACGCAGAACATTCCTCGGAATGCTGGGCGCAGCCTGCGTGGGAGCATCCCTCCCCGCAGGAGCTGAGGCCGCAGGCAAGGAGTTCAAAGGATATCCCGGAAGCAAGGGTGTACTCTTTGACGCTACCCGCTGCATCGGCTGCCGCAAATGTGAAGCAGCCTGCAACAAGGTCAGCAAACTTCCCGCACCGGAGAAGAAATTTGATGACCTTTCCGTGCTGGACACCAAGCGCAGAACAGATGCCAAGACCTTCACCGTGGTTAACAAGTACGGCACTCCGGAACATCCCGTATTCCGCAAGTCCCAGTGCAACCACTGTCTTGAGCCTGCATGTGCGTCCGCATGTTTCGTAAAAGCATTCAAAAAACTGCCCAACGGCGCAGTTGTTTATGATGAGTCGGTTTGTGTTGGTTGCCGCTACTGCATGGTAGCCTGCCCCTTCGAAATCCCGACTTATGAATATGACGAACCCCTGACCCCCCGGGTTATGAAATGCGACATGTGCGCGACCCGTCAGGAAAAGGGACAGCTCCCCGGCTGTGTATCCGAGTGCCCGAAAGAAGCACTCGTATTCGGCGAAAGGGATGAGCTTATCAAAATAGCCCGCGAACGTATCCGCCGCAATCCTGACCGTTACGTTGACCACCTCTACGGTGAAGACGAAATGGGTGGAACCAGCTGGATGTACCTCTCCGGTGTGCCTTTCAAAGAAATCGGCATGCGCGAAGACCTCGGCACCAAGTCTGCTCCCGAGCTCACAGCCGGTGCACTTGCTGCGGTACCCATGGTTGCAGGCCTCTGGCCCGTACTCCTCGGCGGCATCTACGCTGTAAGCAAACGCAACAGCAAAATAGCTGACGAAGAACGCAAGGAAGCTGTGGAAAACGCAATTGCCAAGGCAAGCGCGGAAGCTGAAAAGACTCTCTCCGAAGCTCTTGAAAAGGCTGATGTTGCCAACAAGCGCAAGATCGAAGTCGAAGTCAAGAAAGCTGTAGAAGACGCACTTGCTCCCAAAGAAGAAGAGCAGGAAGAAAACAGCGAGAAGGAGGAATCCTAATGTCCACTCCCGCGAACAACGGCCCTAAATCGGCCTTCAATACCTTCAATCTGGTAGCAGGCGCTATCCTTGTTGTGGGTCTGATCCTTACTGTGCTCAGATTCACCCAGGGTATCGGTCCCGTAACCAACCTTGATGACAACAACCCCTGGGGCATCTGGATCGGTTTCGACCTGCTCTGCGGTGTTGCTCTCGCAGCCGGCGGATACACAACTTCCGCAGCCTGCTATATCTTCGGACTCAAGCGCTTTCACTCCGCTGTACGTCCGGCAATCCTGACCGCCTTCCTCGGCTACGCCCTTGTTGTATTCGCACTGCAGTACGACCTCGGCCGTCCCTGGAGACTGCCTTACCCCATCTTCGTATCTCAGGGAACGACCTCCCTGCTCTTCGAAGTTGGTCTGTGTGTCATGCTTTACCTGACTGTGCTCTTCGTTGAGTTCACTCCCGCCATGTTCGAATGGCTGGGCTGGAAGAAAATCCGCAAAGTGGTCGTTAAACTGACCCTCGTGCTGACCATCTTCGGCGTAGTGCTCTCCACCCTGCACCAGTCTTCACTCGGCGCGCTGTACACCATCGCACCGTCCAAGCTGCACCCGCTCTGGTATTCCCCATACATGCCGCTTTACTTCTTTGTTTCAAGTATTGCTGCAGGTATGTCCATGGTCATCTTCGAAGGCTCCATGTCCCACAAGAAACTGCACCGCATGATGGACGAGGAATACCTCAAGCACCACGACGGCGTTGTATTCGGATTCGGTAAGGCTGCTGCACTTGTTCTCTTCGGCTACTTCTTCATCAAGACTATGGGCGTAGCTTACGACAACAACTGGCACTACCTTGCTTCCGGTTACGGCCTGCTCTTCCTGACTGAAATGCTCGGCTTCGTAGCCCTGCCCTGCTTCCTCTATGCAGTGGGTGTTCGCGACAGAAACCTCGGCCTGATCAAAAAAGCATCGATCATTACCGTTCTCGGTATCGTGTTTAACAGGTTCAACGTTTCCATGATCGCATTCAACTACCACCTGCCTGCTGCTGACAGGTACTTCCCCAGCATGACTGAAATCGGAATTTCCGTATTCATCGTAACTCTCGGTGTTGTGATCTTCCGTTTCATCACTACCCGGATGCCCATCTTCTTCGAGCATCCTGACTACAAGGGCGACCACTAGAAGCATGTCCATCGAATCCACGCCTGTGGATTCGATGAAAAAAATACATTCAATTTATTTAGACATGACCTCAGGTCGTTTCATTAAGGAGATAGTAAAATGGAAGCATATAACCTTCAGGAATACTACACATTCACCAAAGGTATCATGTACCTTCTGATGGGTGGAGCTCTGGTCGGCGTGACCCTGTTCTGGCAGTTCCTCATGGGCGGGAAAGCCTACCGTGACGAAAATAAAAAGAACTACGGCGACCACCACTAAGCCGAATGTGAGGAGATAATATTATGTATGAACTTCTGACAGGGCCCGTAATGTGGCTGGTTTTTGCAATCAGCTTCGGCGGCCTGCTGGTACGCGTAGTGCTCTATTTCAAGGGCCTCAGCCAGCAGCTCGACCGCGTGGCATATAAAGCCCATCTGTCCTACGGACTGAAAGGCGCATTTAATTCAATATTCAGCTGGCTGAACCCCGTGGGCGCACGCGCATGGAGAAAAAAGCCCGGCTTTACCCTTATATTCTTTGCATTCCACGTCGGATTGCTTGCTACCCCCATTTTCCTTGCAGCGCATAACATCATGCTGCAGGAAAACCTGGGCTTCGGTCTGCCGCAGCTGCCCGCATTTTTCGCGGACCTGCTCTCCTGGACCGTAATCGTAGCCTGTGTCGCAATCATCCTGCGCCGCATCGCACTCCCGGAAGTAAGAATCCTGACAACAGCATACGACTATCTGATGCTGCTCATAACCGTAGCTCCCTTTGTAACCGGCCTCATCGCCCGTTACCAGATGGGTGACTACCAGTTCTGGCTGCTGGCACACATTATCACCGGACAAATCTGGCTGCTGTGCCTGCCTTTCACCAAACTCAGCCACTGCGTGCTCTTCTTCTGTTCCCGCGCTCAGCTCGGAATGGACTATGGCATCAAACGCGGCGGCCTGAAAGGCTCCACTTTCTCCTGGTAACAGGAAAATAACAGCCATACAGGAGTAAGAAAATGCCTCAAGGTAAGCTTTGTAACAGACAGCCGATCACAACCGATGAGCAGCTCAAGCTGACTCTTTCGGATAAGAGCGGCAAGCAGTACTACGCTGAAATGAAAGAACTGGATGTGGACACCAACGCTCTGTGGGCCACTATCCAGAAAACAATGAAATCCAGACTGAAAACCTGGCTCGAAATCTGTGCCCACTGCGGCATGTGCGCAGACAGCTGTTTCCTCTATCAGGTGAACGACTGCGTACCCGAGCAGGTACCTTCTTATAAAATCCAGTCCACTCTCGGACACATCGTGAAGAAGAAAGGGCAGGTGGACAACGAGTTCATGCGTCACTGCATGAAAGTCGCATGGTCCCAGTGCACCTGTTGTAACCGTTGCGGCATGTACTGCCCCCACGGCATCGACATGGGTGTTATGTTCTCCTACCTTCGCGGACTCCTTTACTCTCAGGGCTTCGTTCCCTGGGAACTGAAAATCGGTTCCGGTATGCACCGCGTATACCGTGCACAGATGGACGTCACCACCGAGGACTGGGTAGAAACATGTGAATGGATGGCTGAAGAGACCGAGGAAGAATGGCCCGGTCTGACCATCCCGGTAGACAAACAAGACGCCGACATCATGTACACCTGTAACGCCCGTGAACCAAAACACTACCCGGAAGACCTTGCAGAAGCTGCAATTCTCTTTCACGTAGCCGGAGAAAACTGGACTGTACCTTCCGAAGGTTGGGAACAGACCTCCCTCTCCATGTTCGCCGGTGACTGGGAATGTTGTAAAGACAACGTCAACCACGTATATGATGCAATTGAGCGCCTGAACCCGGCCTGTGTTACCGGTACCGAGTGTGGTCACGCCCACCGTGCAACCGTTATCGAAGGTCCTTACTGGGCCGGTCGTGAAGATGGTCTGCCGCCCAAGCCTTACATCCACTACGTGGAATGGCTGGCTAAAGCACTGCGTGAAGGCAAGCTCAAAATCGATCCCGCAAAACGCATCAAGGAACCCGTCACACTTCAGGATTCCTGTAACTATGTGCGTAACCAGGGTCTTAAAGACGTTACCCGCGAAATTCTGAGCTACATTGTTGAGCCCGGATACTTCGTGGAAATGGCACCTAACAAAGAGCACAACTACTGCTGCGGTGGTGGTGGCGGATTCAACGGAATCGGCATGTACCGCGAACAGCGTAACGTTGCCCTGCGCAAAAAGATGGACCAGATTCTCGATACCGGGTGTAAACTGGTCATCGCTCCCTGCCATAACTGCTGGGATGCCATCCGTGACCTTGAAGAGGAATATGAAATCGGCATCCGCTGGTCGTTCCTCAAGCCTCTGATTATCGGTATGCTCGATATTCCCGAAGGCATGCGTGTCGAATGGTAGTAACACCCGTCAATGTGACAGGTGATCTGATATTGTCCGCAACGAACGAGGTGTCACATGTTTAAAAAAATCCTTTTGGCGACCACCGGCTCCCCTGCGAGCTTCGGTGCCGCACGCGTAGCTTTCGACATGGCGAAGCGCTACGATTCAGAAGTAACCATCTTCCATGTAGTGGGTGTGCCCACCAAGGCATTCTCTCACGTTGTCAACGATGTGCGTACCGGTGAAGAAGTCGAGGTAGATGCAGAATACCTCGCTTGGGTTGAAGAAGAACTCAAAACCACCTTCGCCAAGCAGTTCGAAGGAGCTGCAAACGCCAAGATCGTACTGACAACCGGTGTACCTGCCCGTGAAATCCTGCGTGAAGCCCGTAGCGCCGACAGCGATCTCGTTGTTATGGCTGCAAGCTCCGGCGAAAACGCATCCTTTCACAAAGGCTACCCCGGAAGTACCCTGCAGAAAGTGGCTAAGGCTGCTCGCTGCCCGGTTCTTTCCGTGCACCGTGAATCCGCATCCTACTGGGGCGGGTTCTCCAATATCCTTTTTGGAACCGACTTCTCCAAGCAGGCTGAGAGCGCATTCAAATTCGCTCTGTCCACAGCCCGCGAACTCGACTGCGACCTGACTATCTTCCATGCCCTGGATATCAGCGGCAAGGTTCTGGACCAGAATGAAATCGAGGAAAACCTCATCACTGCCCGCAAGCGCATCAGGGAAACCTACGTGCCGCTCATGGGTGATTTCAAGAACTATGATATCGAAGTATGGGAAGGTACTCCCTACGTCGAAATCGTCAAACTCGCCCGTGAGAAGAGCGTGGACCTTATCTGCCTCGCTCATCACACCAACGAGCTTGATCCGGAAAGAGCACGTATCGGCTCCACTGTCGAACAGGTCATCTTAAGGGCAAACTGCCCGGTGGTCAGCGTCAGCAAGCCCGATAAAGTTTAG
>PPCM01000501.1_pt1 | contig 33039 bp, 28 predicted proteins | sample 1555541 | NCBI WGS metagenome assembly PPCM01 (sample SAMN05284479, study PRJNA326546) | Marine sediment metagenome, whole genome shotgun sequencing project. | isolation source: marine sediment | place: Germany: Wadden Sea | collected 2012-09-05
TCTGGGTACAAAGGGCAGCATTCACTTTCCCAATACCGCCTTTTACAACCACAATTGACGACTCATGTAATGTTCCTATATAAAATTCAAGTGATGCTATGCTTCTAACTTCTCTTAAATCCATCTTTTCTTTGAGGGTTAATACTTCTTCTTCCATTGCACCGATTATACCAATGATTTCCATGCTCTACCTCCTTGTAACAACTATGCTGAGTGATATTTTACCTAATAACATTATAACAAACTTTTCATAAGTTACAAATAGCAAATCACGATTACTATATTCAACTTGATAAATATAGAAAAGATGATATAATGGTCTCAGTCCAACTATGGAGGTGACTATGGAATCATACAAAACTCAAGGCACATGTGCTAGAGAAATAATTTTTGATATAAAAGACAATCGAATTACACATATAGATTTTGTTTCAGGTTGCCCTGGTAACCTATTAGGCATCAAAGCACTCGTTGAAGGCCAAGACATTGATGATGTTATCGAAAAATTCTCTGGAATTGGATGTGGTGGCAGACCTACTTCATGTCCTGATCAACTCTCAAAAGCATTAATTGACTATAAGAATAAATAATCGATACTTAAAGTAAGCCAAGTATAGGCTTACTTTTTTGTTGCACATAATTCAAGGAACAATCCCTAAGCTGTCTGACTATTGTGTGAACACTTATTAATTTTTCGTTAAGTCGTCTAATAAATCACCAAATATGTTATAATTAGTTATAAGAAGTGCATTCTGCGACAACACTATTTGACTCGAAGGAGATGGTCTTATGATTAAGAATTATGTGATTGATACCAATGTCATGATTCATGACCCCGCATTTATGTACAAGTTCTCTGATAACAATGTCATCCTACCTATTCTCTGCATTGAGGAACTGGATAATCTGAAGAAAAGAGATGGTTTGGTTGGTTTTAATGCAAGGAATGTAGCCAAAGAACTTAATTTTTTGATGAAACAAGGTGATATCTCTAAAGGCATACCACTAAGTAATGGTGGCACTTTAAGAGTAGAACTTAATCATTTAAACACAGATGTACTACCTAACGGTGTTGACACCCACAAGAATGATTCCAGAATTATTGCGGTTGTAAAGAACTTACAGAACTTCGATAAAAGTGTACCAACCATTCTAGTAAGTAAAGACGTTTACATGAGTGTCAAAGCTGCATCTTTAGGCATTCAAGTACAAGACTTCCAGAACGACAAGATTGAGAAAGATAATGTCTACAGTGGTTATATGGATGTTGAATGGCCATCTGATCGAATTGATGCCATCTATGCAGGCGGATTCACTCTAGATGATAGTATTGATATAGACTTATATCCAAACCAGTTTTTACACATCAAAAGTACGGACCGTGCCGGCCACGAAGTCCTTGCTAGGTATGATGGTCAGCGTGTCGTACCACTAAAATACGCCAATGAAACAGCCTGGGGCCTAACCCCAATCAACCGAGAACAAAAAATGGCTTTTGAGCTATTAATGAACCCCGATATCCATTTTGCTACAATAACTGGCGGTGCAGGTTCTGGTAAAACTATACTCGCAACGGCTGCTGCTTTACAGAATGTTATAGAAACAGATCGTTATAGAAAAATAGTTTTTGTTCGACCTGTTGTTGCGGCTGGAGAAGATATTGGTTACTTACCAGGTACTGAGATTGATAAGTTAAAACCTTGGATGGGTTCCTTCTACGATGCCATTGAAAACTTAACCGATATTAAAGATACTAATAAAGACAATCAACATTATGGTCACAAGCCTACTTTTACAGTAGAGGATTTCATTGAACAGTACCGTCAAAGAGGGGTTATTGAAACCAAAACCTTCACTTACATGAGGGGTCGAACCTTCACAAACTCCTTTATCATCGTTGACGAAGCACAGGAAATGACACCACACCTTGCTAAACTCATGTTAACAAGAGCAGGTCATAATTCTAAATTTGTCTTCCTTGGCGATCCAAGTGATAACCAAATCGACAACCATTATGTGGACGCTAGATCCAACGGTCTCATCTTCACAGTTGAGAAGATGAAAGACTTTAACATCACCGGTCACGTTAGCTTAAATAAAGTTGAGCGTAGTCCACTTGCACAGATTGCTGAACGTAATATGTAACAAACGAAGGAGCTGTCGATATGTTCGACAGCTCCTTAATATTATGCTTTTAGTTTTGGACTCTTAACCACTGGTGGATTAGCAAAACAGTTATAGCATACTGGCAAGTATTTCTCCAAGCCGCCTATATCAATTGCCTCACCTTCATAGACTGGCACACCATCAACCAACTTTAAGTTGTGGGTTGCCTTACTTGCACAGTACCAACAAATTGTCTTAATCTCTTCCAACTTATCCGCAAGTGCAAACAATCTCTCTGAAGCTTCAAACAATTCCATTGTATAACTTACACGTAGCCCGTAGCAGATGACTGGTGTATTATGTTTGGCAACAATCTCCCTAAGTTGATCGATGTGATACCTCTTAAGCATCTGAGCTTCATCTACAAGCACACAAGCAATTTCCTCTTTATGGGCTAGATGTTCCTCAAAAACTTTTAATGCGTCCGTGTCATCGTGAATTAATTCTGCTTCCTTCTTAAAGCCTGCTCTTGTAGAAATACTTCCTGCTGAGCGTGTATCCATTGCAGGAATCATTAGTAAAACGTTTTTCCCCTGTGTCTCATAGTTATGTGCTGTCGCAATCAGGTTAAGTGATTTGGCTGAAAAGACAGTCCCATATTTAAAAAATAATTTAGCCATGATTCGATTCCTTCCTACGTCTGTTTTCAAAATAGACAAATTGATCAATGCTATCAAGCAAATCTGCAAAAGCTTCTCTAGGTGCGAGATCGATGTATCGTCTAATAAGCTCTAGTTGCTCTGTTTTACTATATCGACCGTAATAGATGTCAAAAAGATTATGGCCTCTGACATAAGTCTTAATAGTCTCAATGTTGGCTTCCATATCGGATGCATGGTCGAACCAGAGATTTGTTTTCTTCTTCATCGCTTTTACACTACGTAGCTTGTACATATATTGTCTATACTTACTATATAAGATTTCATAGAAGGATTCAACCGTTTTTATAACACCCAGTTGAACCATAATCTCTGGATCGAGAAAATAATTTTCTATGGAGTAGTATTTAAGTACAAGAACGTTCTCCGGCTTTACCCTTGGTATCTTAGCATCATCATATATACGCCTTTGATCATAGTAATTAGTCAGGTGAGATTTAAGCGCCTCAGGGTCCTTGCCATCACTATCACGTATAATCATAAAATTATCTTTCAGATATGTTTTATTGATAAACTTAAGGTTAGCATAGGTCTTAATATTGGTACAGCTATTGGTTGGAATAATGGCAATCCTGTTCAACTCACCTTCTTCATCTCTGATTTCACTATAATATTTGTCTAGTAGCAGAGGCAATTTAGAACGATCATCCTTCCCTTCAACAATAAAGGCAAAGTTCACATTCATTAAATCATTGGCTGTTTGGCCAAGATCATCTAATATCCTATCTAGATCTGTTGGTCCTTTAATAATGGTCTTATGCACCTTATTTAGACCTATTTGCTTTATCTGTTTCTCTGAGAAGTTGAGTATCATATGAGGTGAGTGGGTTGTAAACATCACTTGGTTCTTCTTAGATAATTTATACAAAATCTCAGAAGTCACCTTCTGAAGCTCTGGATGAAGGTGTAACTCAGGCTGCTCCACCATTATAATGTTCATTGATCGTTCTTCCAATTCTATGTAAGCTTGGAACAAAGACAAAATATAAAGACTTTTTGTAGAATTACTTACGTCTTTCATATCCATGGTGTGGTCGTTGGTTAGGTTCTTAGTCGATGTTTGAATATCTAAAATTCGATCAAAATCAAATTGATAATTGTACTGAATAATATGTTCTTGGCCATAGTTCATCTTAAAGTAATGGTTCACCATATCATTATACTTCTTTAGATTGTGATTATAGAGCTTATGTTTGACAAGTAATAAGGTCTCATGAAGACTTAAGGCTTCAGGCGACTTTTGATGGATTATACCAATACAGTTAAAACACTGATTACAGGTTTTGTTTTTATCAAACAGACATTGGTTACGTCTAATTTCATTTAACTCATCTTTATGTTCAACATAGATCAACTCGTTATGTAATTTACTTATCTGACGTTTCTCATCAATAATATATAACTTAGGCATAACTTCAATCAAAAATGGATTGTGTTTGACGATACCATCTGAATATCTTTTTCTTCCATCCGGGGTCACTTTGCAGTGGATGTATATTTCTTCATTTGCGTAGGTTGGTAGTTTTGATTCAAAATCCTGATGCCACTTGTCTTCATCATGATAATGACTCACTTTTCCCAATTTATATAAGTTATCCAAATCCTCTTTACCAATGTGTAAGGTCAATTCAATCTCAATACTTTTATTGTGGCCATGGAAGTCAAAAGGCTTTGGTTCATAGTCCGAAGCTACAATTTTTATTGCATCAACAATTGAGGTCTTACCAACGTTGTTTTGGCCCACTAAAATAAGGGTATTCTCAATATCTTTTAATACCATTGATTCGATGGATTTGAAGTTTTTGATAGTCAGGTTCTTAACTCTCATAACTTAGATCAAGCTCCCTTCTAATGTCAAAAAAGATCCCTAGAGATCTTAAATCGACGAACATATTCGGTACAAATTGTGTTCTTGTTATGTAATATTCTTGAATAAATTGTGAACTGTCCACAATTTTGTGTTGATAAGTCGAATTATCTGTGGGTAAGTAGGTCTATTTACCTGAATTCCACATATTTTCTCATACTTTACACAATTCTTCACTAGAGTATGACTTTATTCCATATTTAATAATATTTCTCTCACTTCAGCATCATTAAGGGGCTTAGAATACAAGTAACCTTGTATATAAGTACAGCTTGATTCTTGAAGAGATTTTAATTGCTCATCGTTCTCAACACCTTCTGCAATTGTCTCAAGATTCATCTTATTAACGAGTCCTATAACACTATGAACTATAGCCCTTTCAACAGAGTCATGATTCAGATTATCAATGAACGATTTATCAATCTTAAGCACATCAAAGGGTAACCATCTCAGGTAATCTAAAGAAGAATAGCCTGTTCCAAAATCATCTAAGGCAATTTTTACACCCATATCCTTTATTTCCTTTAAGGTCCTATATACTTCTCTTGTTGTTTTAATTAGCCTTGTTTCCGTCACCTCAAGCTCAAGAAATTCTGGTTTGTAATCATACTTTTTCAGGAGATGGCGAATGTTATCACAGAAGTCTTTTTGTTCAAGTTGCATGCTTGATATGTTAACTGACATGATAAAGTCACGGTCAAAGTCCATTCTCCAACTTGTTGCTGCTTTAATGGCTTCTTCAAGAACCCATCCTCCAATTTCCTCTATAATACCCATTTCCTCAGCAATTGGAATAAATAAGTTTGGCGAAATCACGTCTTCCCCGTCTTTACCCCACCTGAGAAGAGCTTCAAAGCCTCTAAAATTCTCGTTGTTAGCATCTACTTGTGGTTGGTATACAATATGGAATTCATCTTTCTCAACAGCCTTATGTAATCTAAGCTCCAGACGCTGACGATCATCCATAGCACTCATATAATTATGGCTATAGAATTGTATCCGTTCTTGTTCTGTTGGACCTGCCTTAGCCAATGCAATCCTTGCATTCTTCACTAAAGCCCCATGGGTAATACCGTCTTCAGGATACACAGCTATACCAACTTGAATGTCTGTCACCACTTCATAGTTGTTAAATCTATATGGCATCACAATCTTCTGAACAATTTGCTTAAGTTGACTATCAAACTTCAAGTCATTGCTTGCTCTAATAATAACCTCAAACTGATCAACACTATGTTTTCCGACCATTTCTACACAATCGAAACTCTTAATAAAGCCAGTAATAATGTTCAAATATTCTCTAGACATTATTTCACCAAGTTTATCTGTTAACAAGTCATAGTTCTCAACCTGGATAATTGCCAGGCAAATCCTGGCCGTTGTTTCAGTTAATTGATATTTCTCAAAGGCCTTAGTCATCTCATCAATATTTGGCAACAATGTAATATCATCGTTGTAGACTTCTTGTTTTTCCACTACTTCTTCCTCTACCTTGTAATCCTTAATGGCAAAAAAGGCATAGGGTTCATTATTTGACTGATTTGTGAAACTCTCAATGGATATGGCTTTTTTGAATCCTTCTAAGCTACCTTCATAATCATATGTTACTGCATATATATCTTTTTGCTTTATAGCGTTTAGGGCACTTTCACGCACCTCTATGTTATCTCTTAAGCCATAATAATCCATTAAATCACTAACGTTAATCATTGGACTTGAGCTACCTTCTATGTCTTTTTCAATAAATTTATTCTTAAAAACAACATTACCATTCACATCGACAATTGCCATTGCATAGTCTGCAGAATTAACAGCATCACTTAGCAACATACCTTCTAAGGTAAATCGCATTAGGGAACGGTAATAATTATTGAAGAATAATAACAAAGAAGTCACAATATAGATCATATAGTCAAGGAAGAACAATCCAATAACAAAAATTGGATCATCTGCCCCCGGGTCTATAAGATACATAATCTTAAGCACAGTCATAATTGAGAAAAGAACACCTAAAACTGTTCTTAACTGTATCTCCTCATCTGACCGTACAAAGAAGTAGGTTGCTAAAAGTATGTTCGTTCCTGCAAGTGCCATAACAGAAGGTAGTAGAATTGGAAAGGGACTCATATTGGTAAAAACACCAACAAATGTCCAAGCTACTACAAAAAGCATAATACCAAGTGTCACCTGTGCTGGTGCATATTTTCTTTTATATTCAAGTACTCTAAATAGCCACATATATATACAAGTGGATAAAACATGGAATATGTACATTGGAATACTGTGAGTTTTTTCTGTGATTGCCAGATAGATAAAGACTAAAACAAAAGGTATACCGAGCATCGACCAAACTAAGGTCGAGGAACCGAATGCCTTCTTCTCATCAGGTCGCTTGATGATCAAGTTCATAAGTACTGAAATACCAATAATAACTGAACATGCTACGTATATAAGACCCATAAAATCTCCCGTTGGCAGGACGCCATATCTCTACTTCAATTTTACTGTATTTGCCATACAACGTCAAACAAGAAAAGTATTTTAATGCCAATAAAGAAGAAGGTATTAGACAAGGCTAATACCTTCTTTTGTTATTCCACTGAAAGAAGTATCGAAATAGCTATAAAAGCAAAGATTGCTACAAGGGCTAACCAGGACAAAGGATTGCCAAAATTAAAAGTATAACCAAGGCCCATTCTCTTTGGAACCATAAAAGATGCATCATTCTTGTTATAGTAGAACATCCCCCACTTCCAATATTTGTCATCATCTTCTAATACTTCACTTGTTTTACCTTGTTCATCAATGGATACCTTAACCTTTTCACCATATGCCCCCGTTGTTAATAAGAAGGCAATAAAACCAACAGCAATTACACCAAAGGGTACAATCAGAACCCAAGTAGCGGTTGTTGTATTCATATCTATTAATCCCAATAACACAAGTTGGAAGTAACCCTCGATACCAATTGCAACCGTTGTTATAAGAGCCAAAATCATAAGCATCCTATTAGCAGCAATAGAGGCTTGTATCTCTGATGTTAAAGGCTTCTTAGGATCAATTCTTCTTTTGCTATATTTAACACTATAAATACTGATTCCATACATAAAAAGTGTCATAATAGTCATAGTTATTGGAAGACCCATCACTGTTAATAGACTGGTGTCTGCATAACGATCAGCCACACCCCTACCATCAAAATGTATCGGTATTTGGTCAGGTAAATCACCCATATTGATAAATGACAAAACAACAACTGCAAGGGTCAATACACATGGGATAAGAAAAAGCCATTTAGACTTATATGTCTCTTTTTCTCTGGGCGTTAGAGAAGCTGTCCTTACAACTTTAGCCGACTCATCAAAGGCATATCCTGCCTTTAGATTCAGCAAAATTTTATTTGCCTTTAGGTAAAGGTATACAATGGTCACTATCCAAAGCACAGAAAATATGATGATTGAAAATTCTGATTTCCAGTATTGATCCAACACTAAGCTTATAACAAGTATGACAGATCCAATTACCCTGTAAGCATTTTTGTAACTTTCTTCAACCTCACCAATGACTGGATCATTCTTCATTTCATCTCTAATTGTCACACCATAAATAATATTTTCTCCACTCATACGACCCATGAAGTAGCCAATGAGCAGTAGACAACTATAGACAGCTATATTCACATAAGTAATCATTTTTAAGACCTCCTCTCAAACTTTGAAATCAAGGATTTAAGTGATGCTTCATCACCATCTAAGAAATTATAAAGTCGCAGCAGAGGTTCTAACTGCTCAAGCAACATATCCTCTTTGTAGGTCATCTTAATCCTGTCCATATCCGGGTTAATAAAAGCACCCTTCTTCCTATTAATGGTCACCCAACCTTCATTTTCAAGGTTCTTATAAGCCTTATTAACTGTATGTAGGTTGATAGCAAGGTCAGAAGCAAACTGTCTCACTGACGGTAACTGCTCACCCTTTTCCAATTCTCCTTCTATGACCATCCTTATCAATTCTTGTTGAATTTGCTCATAAATCGGCATCTGCCCATTCATATCTAATGTTAAAACCATTCTTTCACATCCTCACTAAATCATCTGTTATACTTATAATATAACAGACATGTCATGTTGTCAAATAAAAAGTGCAATACACTTTGTGTATTACACTCATCTATACATCTATCGTTTATGATGTGCTTTTAGACAAACTAGGCATCCATTTAACTTAGTCCAGTCATAATTGCTTTTGCCCAGATAATCTGAAGCTTTCTTCATTGCTTCTGCATCACTGTCAAAAAAGCCCAAGTCCACTAAATCTTCTTCCTTAAATTGCTTTACCATAGAGCACTGCTTTTTATGTACTTCATAACAATTATTAAATGTAAACTCGTTATTGATGTTAAGATAATATTTAAACATTCTAACACTCCTTTGCGATGCAAATGTCAAGTATGTACTATATTCAGTATATCACTACTTACGTTTTATTACAAATAACCTCACTCTTTACTTAATTAGGTACTCATAAGCCTGTTTAATCGCTACCCTGGATCCAACTAAGAATATTTGATTATTGGCTTGAACAATCGTGTTTCCATTGGGAGCAATGAAGGCATCTTTTTCCAAATCAAAAATTCCAGCTATCACAACATTCTTTGGGAAACCTTTGCCCTGAGCAATGTCCATAATCTTCATTCCTGTCGATTTTGTTTCCTTTGAAAGGGTGATAATAGATACTTCTGCTTTTCCATTACTCAGAGAAGCAACCCTCCTAATGTCAGGGTTCTCTATATCAAGAACAAACTTATTAACCATCATTTGCACTGAGTGTCCAATGTTGGTAGCTCCTGCAAGTTCATAAGCATCTCTGTACTCTGGGTCTCTCATTCTTACAAAAATATTCTTAATACCGAAATTCTTACAAAGTATAGAGAAAAGTAAATTCTTAGAATCATTGCTCATAACCCCTAGGGCATAATCACACTTTTCTATGCCTGCATCTCTTAAGGTATTAAGGTTAGTTGCATCACCCTGTAAAACAACGGCCCCATATTTAGCTGAGATTTTCTCACAATTCTCATAATTAGGATCAATTACAACTACATCATGATTTTTAGATAATTCTCTTGTAATACTTCTTCCTACAATTCCGCCACCTGCAATAATAATGTACATATTGTTTCCTCCCTATTTCCACGTTCTACGAATTAAAAGTATATAGATGGGTAGTAACTCTAAACGACCTGCTAACATGCCAATTATAAATGTTAGCTTAATGACCCAGGACAAGGTAGCCATTTTTGCAACCGAGAAATAAAAGGGTCCGATGTTTCCAACAGCTGATGCCATACCAGAAAAGGCCTCCCATGGACCTAAATCCGAGAAGAGCGCTGTAATGCCTGACCCAATGACAATCAGTAAAATCCAACCAAAAATCAAAGCGCTAATTCTAAGAATTTCTTCGTGACCAACAATAATACCGTCTACGGTTGTTGGAAGAACTGCCTTCTGTGGTAGGTTTAGTTTAACTACTTCTCTTTTAAGGAGCTTATTGAGAACCATAACCCGTAAGACCTTTATACCTCCTGAAGTTGATCCTACACAACCACCTACAATCATCAGAACAATGAAAAGTTGTTTTGTTATTGCAGGGAAAAAGACACTACCTATATCTTCTGTTCCAAAGCCCGTAGTTGTCATTACAGAGACCATTTGGAATAGTATCTTACGAATACTCATTTCTAGATCTTTAAGCGGCAATCCTCTTAACATAACAATTCCAAGAATCGTCACTAAGGAAAATGTCAGAATCGTCTTCATATATGCTTTTGCCTCAACATCTCTAAATAAAGCTAATTTATCTTCTCTTAACATCTTATAATGCACAAGGAAGTTAACCCCACCTAGAAACATGAAGAAAGTAATTGTATATTCAATCCATATATAGTTGGCATAACCTGCCATTTGGTAGTAAGCAATGGATGCGTCGTGATTCGAAAACCCACCTGTTGATAAAGTAGTAAGACTATGAATAAAGGCTTCAAACCAATTGAGACCTAAGAGCTTTAGAATAAGCATTTCTGCAAAGGTATAACCGCCATAAATCGCCCAAAAGTATCGGATGGTTCTATAGACATTTGGTACCGGTCTAGAAGAGTTGATTTTATGACCTTCTGCAGAGAATAACTGCCATATATCACCTTCAGATGTGGTTGTTACGAAAAGGAAAAATGTTAGAATACCAAGACCACCTAACCACTGAATTAAACTACGCCAGAAAAGGATAGCATAAGACATCTCATCTAATCCTTCAAAAACTGTAATACCTGTAGTCGTAAACCCTGAAACAGATTCAAATAAGGCATCGATAAAACTCTTATTTAGTCCAATCATAAATGGAATCGAACCAATAAAAGAGATAATCAACCATGCAAAAGTACATAGAATCATCGACGTCGCTAAATCAACTTTTGCCTTAAATCTTAGTGTAATAAACTTGAACAATAGGCCAATTGCCAGAGCAATGATGGCAGCATAAATGAAAGATTGATAAACAAGCAATGACTCTTTATATCCCCAAGCGAAAAGCAAAGGAACCATTAATAGACCTGCAAGTAAAAATAGTAGTGAACTAGAGAGTTTAATTATGGATCGTAATCTTGTCATAGTAACGTCCTCAAACATTCTTAGTTTATATAGATATATTATGATAAGTTATATTCTTATTATCCCACAGCAGGATTTATCTCGCAACTATTATGTGTAAGCTAAATAGTCTGAAAATGTGGATAACTACGAACGGAACTCTTTCCCACGCCTCCGAACAAACGTTCCCCACCCTTTGACAGCCTAGCTTTGAGAGGTTGTCCACATCCACAGACTTATCAACACCTTATCCACAGGGTTCCTTGATAAACAAAAAAAATCCCCATAGCCGTGGGGATTTTCCTAATATTTATTGATAACTAAGTCTATAGGCTGTTTCTCACCTATATCCACAATTAAATGCCCTCGCACCCTTGAATGATAGTGCTGTCTCAGTTCTTCTATATACATGTTAGGGTCCTTCTGAATCATAACACCATCGCTATCTTCATAGTCAATTGTGACACTTTCAACCCCAGTCCAGATCCTTGGACGCATCTTAAACATATTAACACAAGTACTGCCAGTTAGTTTGCTTAAATCATTGTCCAAATTTAGTGAATCTGAATATAACATCTTATCGAGGTAGACAACACCGCCTACAATTTCAAAACTGCTTATCATGCGCATCACCTCAATATTATTATACGCCTATTCATAACATTTATCAAGTATGTCTCTACTTACAATATACCATATTAGGTCAATATTAATATTCGATTAAAGTTCAATAATTAGCTATTTTGTCAGACGATTTTTTGATATGATAGGGATATAAATACTACGACTCTAGGAGGACCACTTGAAGCTTAATTACAATCAGAAATATACAGCAATAGCGATTTATGCAGTCCTTGTTTTCTCTGCATGTCTCGTCATCTACAAATTCATATTTACATGGGATGATTCACTCCAATTTCTTAGAAATGTTATTGGTTTAATGGCCCCATTTATCATCTCATTGTTTCTTGCTTATTTCATTAGTCCCATGGTCAATTTCATGGAAAAAAATATCTTAGCCAAGATCAATATTAAGGGTCATCAATTAAAGTCGGCAAAAATCACTCGCATACTCTCAATTGTTATTTCTTATGTGATTGTCCTTGGTACTTTTGTTTTCTTATTGGCCATTATCATTCCACAACTTGTAGATAGCATCAGTGAGATTGCTGAAAAATTACCTGGCTATGTTGAATCCACACTAAACTGGGCTGAGACTTCTAGATTTACAATTGGTAACAACATCTATAGTATTGATTTGAACCTTCTAAACACTTATGTCCTTGATAGTCTGCCACAGACTTTGGACCAACTGACAAGTATGTTTAATAAATTTGCACCTGAGATTCTGAATGCAACCAAAAACATAGCAAATGGCATTCTCAATATTATCTTCGGCTTTATCATTGCTATATATTTGCTTTTTAACAAGGAATCTTATATGAGTAACTCAAGAAAAATCTTAACTGCTCTGCTACCCACTAGAAAGACTGGTGACTTTTTCATTACCCTTAGAGAGAGCCACAAAATCTTCTCAAGCTTTTTTGTCGGCAAGCTCATTGATAGTATCATTATAGGAATGATGTGTTTCTTTATCATGCTTATAGCTAAAATTCCATACGCCCTACTTATTAGTGTTATCGTAGGTGTAACCAATATGATTCCTTATTTTGGTCCATTTATCGGTGGTGCCATAGGTATTGTCTTCCTACTAATAGCAACACCTGTTAAGGCCTTATGGTTCATTGTTATTATCATTGCACTGCAACAATTTGATGGCAATATACTAGGTCCTAAGATACTAGGGGATTCTACAGGTTTAACGCCCTTCTGGGTTATTTTCTCCATCATCCTATTTGGTGGAATGTTTGGTATCTTAGGTATGTTTGTGGGTGTACCACTCTTTGCTGTTATTAAGAATATTTTTGACAATGCCATAGACCGGCGTTACAGAGATAAAATGGCTGAGCAAAGACATCTAGGTCATAACGAAAAGTCCATGGAACTCTAAATTTTTGCATTACTAAAGGCTGTAGCAAATTTGCTACAGCCTTATCTTATAGTCACTAATCCATATAACTAATAATTGTTTGTGCTATCTTATCTGCATCATTTCTAAACTTTGCTTTCTTAACTGTTGTTGTTTTGATGTTTAGATCCTTAATGTCAAAATTACGCAATTCTTCCTCTGTGGTTTTAAAGGCCAACTTCTGATCAAAGAGTTTGTTCACTAGCTCCTCATCTTCAGTGTCACCTTGCTCAAGAATACCAAACGGTACGCCAAGAACCAAACATTCAGCAACAGAAGACCAACCACCTTTAATTAGAGCAAAGGCACTTGCAGCAATATAATCTTGTGTATGTGCTACACGTTGTGGCAGCCTAACTAGGTGAGCATGCCCTTCAATTTCTATGGCACCAGTCGCAAAAATTGTGCCTAATGGGAAGTTTATCTCAAACTTCTCTTTCTTTTTCTCAACTTGTCCAACAGATAAATAGACAGCTGGCCAATACAGTTTTTTGAAATCTCCACTACTCATCTCATTCACTTCACGACAAACAAGGCCAACATCCTTCATAGGACATTCAATACCTGACATATCATCACTGAAATTGAACTTAAGTAATATATCAAGTCGATCATACCACTTCTTATAGATGTTAATGAGGTCATCATTGACCCCCATTGACTTAAAACGGTTGTACCACGTGTAATTGGAGATCCCAACAACAGGTACCCCTAATTTCTTGCCAACCATAATACCTAGTATACTGATATCTGTAACAACCCCAACTATCTCCATACCCTTGAGCAAATCATATTGAAGGTCCATGTGGTCTTCAAGTTCACTTAAGTATGATTTAACATTAGCTTCAGTTGCTTCAGTGTTAACTTTAAGAGAATTCTCATAAAAGGCTGAACTAGCATCTGTCATCACATTGGTAAAAGATACACGCTTCTCATATTGCATCAAATCAATCTTTGCATGACTATTCTGTTCCTTATTACATACAATCAAAACATTGTATTTACTATACTCAAGGATATTTCTAACAATCGCTGTTGACCTGGTTATATGACCAAATCCACTGTCCGTTACATAATATGCTATAGTCTTCATCTATGACCTCCACCATTTATCACTACTCATCCAATCACGTCATCGTAATCACTACAAATTATATCATTAGGGGTGGTACATTACAATGAACACAGAGAACTAAGAACCTAGAAAAACAAAAGCGTCTTCAGCTCAAGGGTTACCTTCGCTAAAAACGCTTATTGAATCTTACACTATGTATAATATGTTTTACATAAATTTGCTAAGCTTTGCTTCAAGTTGGTTCTTTGGTACTGCACCTACAATAGTGTCTACCACTTCGCCACCTTTAAAAATAAGTAAAGTTGGAATACTCATAACTCTGTATTGCTGAGCAGTTACACCGCTAGCGTCAACATCTAGTTTACCAATCTTAACTTTTCCTTCAAGTTCTCCAGCAAGTTGCTCAACGATTGGTGCAATCATTTTACATGGTCCACACCAGTCTGCATAAAAGTCTACCAATACTGGTAAGTCTGAATTTATTACTTCGTCTTTGAAATTCGCATCTGTAAATTGTAATGCCATATTTTCATACCTCCTCAGGTGATAATTTTCACGATCGACTCATTTGAATCAATTCATCATTGTTTGTATCATTATATTATGTTTTTATAATATAGTCAAGCACGATATTACTTAATTAATACTCTATACCATCTAGGATTACTTGTCCATGAAAACACAATAAATTAATTATATAGTCCTACTTTTGTAATAATTGACATTTGTTCTCACTTGACCCGACTAATGATCTAAACATCTTGGTGCCAATAATCGTATAGCAATAGCCCCAAGTGGTGCTGTGATAAGAATGGCTAATACCGCCACTGCAAGTATATAGTCGCCAGATTCTACCCCCATTGTTAGTGGAACCGCACCTATAGCTGCTTGTACTGTTGCTTTAGGCATATAGGCCACTGTAGAGAATATTTTTTCCCTATTTGTCAACATACTTGGACTTAAGGCAATCCAAACACCAATACTTCTAAAAATCAGTCCAATTGTTATAATCAGTAGTCCAGTTAATCCCGCTTCAATAGAAACACCAATATCAACTCTAGCTCCTATCAAAACAAATAGAATGATTTCAGCCAAGACCCATACTTTATTGAACTTAGCGGATAAACGGTTGGCTAAGTCTGGCATCTTCTCTAACAAAATAAAGCCGATGGTCATAATACCAAGTAAGGTGTTGATCACCAGATAACCTTCAAGGGAATTAAAAACAACACCAACGATTAATATCATCATGACTTTCTTAGTGTCCCTAATCTTATATTTTCTAAAAACAGCCATCATAATAAGGCCAATCACAAGACCAGCACCTATACCAACAGCAATTCCTAATGGAACTTTAAGTACTTCACCAATTACTGCTTTCCCATCGCCAAGGTATATAGCCAGGAAGGCAGAATAGATTGTGATAGCTACAATGTCATCAAGAGATGCACCTGCTAGAATCATGGTAGGTATTTGACGTTTCTCACCGTACCTTAGCTGTTTGAGCCTTAACATCTGTGGTACAACAACTGCCGGCGAAACTGCTGCTATGATAAAGCCAAGGATACCTGATTCAAGAAAGCCTAAACCTACAACATAGTGTGCTACTAATATAATTGCACCACCTTCAAAGAAACCTGGAATAAAGCTCATTAGTAGTGCTGATTTGCCTACCTGATTTAGAGCATCTCTTTTTATTCCAAGCCCTGCTCTTAGAAGTATCACAATCAGAGCAAAAGTCCTAAGTTCACTAGATACCTCAAGGATAACTGGATGAATATAGTCAAGCACACTCGGCCCAAGTATGACACCAACTATAAGCATGCCTAGAAGCCCTGGCAGATTTATTTTTTCAAAAAGCGCTGACAAAATCAGCGCTAGTAATAGTATAATACAGAAGTTTAGTAACATTGATACTCCTTACAAATTGTTGTTAATAGATACAACATTGTTGTTTGGGTCTACCCTAAAAGATACTCGGCCAAAACCTGTACAACTTTGAATGATGCTTTTTAATTGGCTAGATGAAAGTTCTTCTCCAACCACTTTAACTGTAATCTTCTCTTCTTTATTGTCAAAGGCTTCTTGTATAAAGTCACGTAACTTATCAATACCGTATACAACCAAGCGGTTGTATTCATAGTAATTATAATCATCTTCATAACATCTAGGTGCAGTGGATTGGTCCCAGATATGATCAGCTTCCATTGCTTCATCATCTAAATTGAAATAAGTGTAGGATATAATTTCTTTACCACTACTCATGATTGGGTCATCCCAAGTGGTGTCTATATGATATGATTGGCCTTCTATTTGAACCACATTCCAAGCATGTCCGATAAGTGTGCCATTCTGAATTGCATCTCCGCGAACAACCTCATTTTCAAGACCAGCTAAGTAGGCCATGTAGTGGAAAGATTCAGCATAACCATGGCAGACTGCCTTCTGGTTAATAAGCGCTCCATAAATAGTATAAACAGCTGGGTCAGGATTCGCTGTTAGATCGTAAGTAACATGCTCAACAATGTAATCATGAATTGTTATTTCCTTCTCATAATCTGACATTTCAGGTGATATTATTTGACCAACCACTTTCCTTCCATAGGCTTTTGCCAACTCAAGTTCTCCTTTGTTGATGTTGAAAGTCAGGTTAACTGTTAATTGAATACCCCTTCTGTTCATATAATATTTGGACATAAGGGATGAGTACATTGGCAATTCTCCAACATTTTCCTTAGCCGTCCTGATTAAGTCATCCAAATCTATTTCATTAAGTGCACTGACATCAAAAGTCTTAGTAGGTTCTAAGTCATAAAACATCTTTTCAATATTATCTTGTAATTGTTTGATTGTTGATGGACGACTTATATACCTTGATTGCTCATAGATCATCACCTTGTTAACTTTGGATAAAGTAGGAGGCAAACATCCTTTATTCACCAAAAAGTCTTCAAGAGACTGACGCTTATTCTTCAATGAAATACTTAAACAATTGTATGTATGTACAGCCATGTCTCTTCTGTAAAAATTAGTAACACCAGATTGTCTACTTACTTTTACTAAGCCAACTTCATAAGCCTTAGCTAAAGCATCAGCCCAGTAAAAGTCACCTTCTCGGTCATCATAGCCTAGAGACCTAAGTAAGAAAGTTACATATTGAACCTCGGTCATTTCATCATTGGCACCATAAAGTGTTGCACTTTTACCACTGGTCAAACCATGTTTATACATATATCCTACGTATGCATCTCCCCATGATGGTACATCTGTAAAGGGATGGTTGTCATTGTCTTTTATAGCTTGGGCTTCATCACCTAAAAGCCTAACAATCATCACAGCCCCTTCAAGTCTAGTCATAGATTTCTCAAGTTCATAACCTTTGGCTGTACCACGTAATAGTCCAATGGCATTCAAATAGTCTGCTTCTGGTGATGTTTCAGAAGCAGATACACTTATCGTTAGTAATGTAGTTATTATAAAAATGGACAGTAGAATCCCCGTAAATCTCCTCATGTAGCCAATTCTCCTTATTTCTCTCTTCCATATTATAGCTTAGTCATCTGCCTAAAGTAAAGAAGAACACCCCTTCCTAGTCTTATATAACCATTTATGTTATGATGGTCTAAATAATAATTCAAAAGGCTATTAGGAGGCATTATGACTGTAAGAAGTGGTAATAGATTTCAACTTGCAACCATTACATATTTCATTTTAGGCCAATTGGCATTTGGGCTTATACTAGGACTCATCAATAAACCTGTTGGCATCGTTACAAGTTTATTGGTCTCACAACTGTTATTTGTGGCATTATCTGTGGCTGTTTATGTTTATTTGACCAAATCAAATGTTATCAAAGATTTATTCGTACGTAAGATGGGTTTGGTAGATGTCATTATATGTGTTGCCATTGCTTGGACTATAATGCCCCTCCTCAGCACAATCAATATTTTATCTCAATTTTTTGTTGAAAACCAGATTCAAGATGCCATGATGGAAATGTTATCCCTTCCACTGATCATCACCCTAATTCTGACAGGTGTATTTCCAGCTGTCTTTGAAGAGTTGTTAACAAGAAGTATCATCCTAAGACATTATCAGAAACAGAAAGTATATGTGGCTTGTTTGGTCAGTGGTATTTTCTTTGGTTTCATTCACCTAAATATTAATCAGTTCCTCTATGCCTTTATCATGGGTGTGGTTATGTGTTATGTTGTGATGATTACCGGTTCTATCATAAGTTCTATGGTCATCCACTTTACAATTAATGCCACTGGTACAATCATGCTTTATGCCCTTAATGGTGTTATGAAGATGTTTGAAGAAAATGGCGTGTTAATGGAAGAACTTATGTCAAACGCCGAACCAACAACGGCCCAACTTCTAATGTCACTTTTTATGATTGCAGGTTTTGCCCTCTTCATGACACCAATCGCCGTCATCCTTATCAGACAGTTACTCATACGTCATAATAAAACATTCCTTGGCGGTCTAAGACTCCCAACAGATAGGTTTATGGCTATGGGAACGGGTTCAAGCGACGATTCTTTCCAAGATGAGATGAATGAAGCAAAAGAGCAGAATGTCACACCTATTCTTGAAGAAGAAGAAAAGATCTTTACACCTGCTCTAATAATCACTGCTATGTTGTTTATTTTGTTTACGATTATGACTGAGTTCGCTTTGAGATCTATGTAGGAAGTTAGAATTGATAACTTCCTTCAGTAAGAGGTCAAAGGAGAGTGAAATATGAAGTTCTTAAAAGTTATAAAAATCATCCTACTAACACTATTAATAGGCTTATTGTGTTGGATAAGCTTTCACCATATAGCCAACTATTTTGCAGAAGGACGTCTAAAAGATAATCAGAGCTTTGTAACAATCAACAATCACGCTATGCATTACAGCAAAAGAGGGTCAGGTCGAGAAACCATTATTATGCTTCCGGGTTTTGGTACACCATTGCCAACCGTTGATTTTGAGCCATTGATTAAAGAATTAGAAGATGATTATTCAATTTATGTGATTGAACCTTTTGGCTATGGCTTAAGTGACGTAATTGATACAGAAAGAACAATCGAGAATATCAGCAATGAATTACACAATGCTATTCAACAATTAGACATTGATTCTTACTATATAATGGGCCACTCAATTTCAGGCGTTTATACTATACATTATATTGACCAATACCCTAATGAGGTAAAAGGCTTTATAGGTATCGACACCTCTGTTCCTTTACAAGATGTTGTCCTAACAGGTAATCCAAAAATATCCTATGCCTTATTAGACTTCTTTGGCGTGTACAGATTAGTGTCCTACCTAGCTCCAGAATCTTTTATACCCAATGAACTAAAAGACTACTATACAACTGACCAATTGGATGAAACAATTAATGTCATGAGATTCAACCTCAACAATCAAAACATAGCTAGTGAAACATCCAACATGGAAAGAACATTCAAAATAGCCTCAACATTAAAGCCACCTAAGAACCTTCCAGTCCTGGTCCTCTTAGCACAAGAAAGCATTGATGAATATCCTGAGTGGTTTGAACTCCATGAAAGATTGTACTCAGACCAAGATTTCTATAGGTCTTATACACTTGAAGGTAGCCATTATTTACATCGTACACATGGAAGAGAGATAGCTCAGAACGTGATTTCGTTTACGAACAACAAATAAAGCCGCTATCCAGTTTGGATATGGGTGTGTAATCATTTATCAATTTTAAGCAAATACCCTAAATCATCATTTCTTACTCTAAAACCAAGCTTCTCATATAATTTGATCGCTGGTGTGTTACTTTTACTTGTTTTAACAATTACTTTTTTCACACCATAGCCTTTCAGCTTCTCCATGGTTCTTGCCATAACACTATAGGTGAGTCCTTTTCTTCTATGGGCTGGGTTTGCCTCAACGGGTTCGAACTCAGCTACATTATTCTGCTCATCATACCAACAAGTAGATCCAACTGCTATAACTTCTTTATTATAAATAACTCTTAGATCTAAATCGTCACGAACCAATTTTATACCCATGTCATTCAGCTTGTAATTACCCCAAGTTAAGTCATTATAATCTACTCTCGAGGCAATTTCGTAACCTTGAGGTAATGTATATTGCCATGAAGTGTCTTCAATATCACAAACCATAAACACAAATGGATCATCAAACAATTCAAAGCCTTGCTTCACTAAGAAATCTGCTTTAATTGTATCATGATCTATACAACTGGTTTCTATACATCCATGGCCCAGTTGAGTTGCTCGATTAACAGCCCAGTCAACCATCTCACTACCGATTACATCATAATACTTCGGTTCAATTTGAAACTCTGGGTTGGCATCCACTGATGTGTATATGGCAAAAGCAACAATGGCCTCGTCTTCTTCCCATATTCTTATATCACGTTTAATATCAAAGCCGTTAGATATCAGATTCATCCTATGAACAATATCACCGTAATGGAGATATGCTGCCTCTGATACTTGTTTATGCATCTTGCCCAAAAAGCTACTGATTCTTTTGTAGTCTTCCATTTCCTTAAAAACTCTAGAATTCATATATACACCTCATTTCATTAATTATATTATAATGCTTAATTATGGAGGTTTATGCAAATTTTTATAAAATCTTTTAGAACTTTTTAGATTGAATCAATAGACTTTGGTGAATTATAGGCTATAATGTGACTACACTAATTTATAAGGAGTGATTGTCATTCAGCAATTAAGAAATAGATTCATCAGGTTCATGTATGGTAGGTATGGTGTTGATCAGTTTTACAAAGGTCTCATAGGTATGGCTTTTGGTCTAATCATCCTTAACCTACTCATCCAATCAACTATAATAACAGCCATAAGCTTCACCGTCTTCCTCTATGCCTACTATAGAGTATTCTCTAAGAGGATTTATCAACGCCAACAAGAGAATATTCGCTACACAAAGTTTATGACACCTATCCATAAATCAACGAAACTGACCCTTAGGCAAATCAAAGATATCAAGTCATATCGCTATCGTAAATGTCCTTCTTGTGGTCAGACGCTAAGACTCAAAAGGAAAATTGGAACACATAGTACTATTTGCCCTAAGTGCAAGAAAAAGATGGCTGTGAAGATACACATATAAGTTAACTGATTCTGATAAAGTCCATAGACTTTCTCCATTAACATACCATTATCTTTCCCTGCTTCCATCACACCCTTTTGAAAAACAACCTGACTCCCGGGTTGCCTAATATAGTGTGTACGATGATTGATGACTTTCTAGCTTTAATAGATCTCTCCAATTGTTGACCTCTCCGTCAGAACGCTTTTTCAAAAAGGTATGATGGACTCCAGTCAGATTAAAGAATAAGTTTAAGAGTTTAGATAGAATCAAATTATTATGCTTTCTATTTCCCAAAAGTATCTGTCATCATAACTTGTCCATCCTTATTGTAGTACTCAATCAAGTAGTGATCTCTTGTACCAAACGGTATTAAAGTATACCAAAGATACACATCATCTTTTAGATGGGCTACATGGATATCACCATTAAAGTACTGGTTTTCATTAACAGTAACTGATATGTCCGTTATACCATCACTTTTATACATTGATCCAAAGACATAACCAAGTTCAGAGTCTCCACCACATACAAATGAGGTTTTCTTTGTGTTCAATTCTTCTTCGTAATAGTGCCATTGGCCTCGACCTCCACCACTGCTACTCCATCCAATCAAAGGGAACTGTTTCTTAAAATCCGAAAATCCATACCATAGTTCACCGGTTTCGGTATTTGTTGAAAAGTGAAGGATATAGGCACCTTTTCCAGTATAAATAACTGCCTTTATGTCTTCTTTAGTCATTTGCTGACTTTCTAAACTCATACTTTGCAGGTTATAGTTTCTAACAAATTTTGCTACATCATCTTCTTCACCAAATATCAGTGCTGAATTGAAAAGTAGTAGTATTGCAGATAGAATCATTATAGCTCCAGTATGCTTTTTATAGCCTAATATCCTCTTAATTCTGATCGTCAGATCATTTTCACCAAAAGCCAATATACCGCCATAAAAAAACTGGTTACTATGTTCTGCTACTGAAAGTAGGGTGTTGGCATAATGGTCTTTTCTATGATTTACATTTTGACGTAATACTGCCTCATCACATGAAATTTCCATATCCCTAATAAAATAGATATAAAAAAGCCAAACAAAAGGGTTGAACCAATGGATGCAAAGAGCAATCATTGCAAGAGGCTTAAGAATATTGTCTTTTCTTTTTAAGTGGTGACGCTCATGGGCTAAAATCATAGATGCCTCGTCCTCAGTCACTTTAAGATTTAATGGCAAAATAATCCTTGGAGAAAAAAGTCCCATTAGTATCGGCGAGGATAGTTTATCTGATTCATATACATCTGTAGCATTTGCTCCAACTATGGTTGCATCAGATAGATGTTTCTTTACTTTGAAAAACATATACGTAAACAGAGTCAAAAAAGCAACAGTGATAAATAGCCATATATAGGACAAGAGAATTGGACGGATACTGCCATAGTTATAGTAAGGGTTAGAAGATAGCTCTTCCTTTGGTAATATCAGAGGAAGACGTTTTTTCTCAGACCCAATTTCTTGTCGCTCATTTATAATGACCCCCAGTTCAGATACACGTTGATCATCAACTTCAGCATCGATTATTTGAGATGACTTTATAAAGTCTTGAATATGGGTATGAATACCTGTAAAGTTCAGTATATTAACTGGTGTAGTTATAGTGACAGGCACAAGTAACCTAATTAGAAGTACCAGCCATAGGGCATAAAAGAATAGTCGTGGCAGACGTTTGATGAACAGCAAACGAAGAACCACAAGGAACATGATAATAAAACTTGAAGATATGGATATCTCTATAAGTCTGAGAAATATATTTGTCAACATGACTATTCCTCCTTAAGTTGATCTTCAATCAACGATCTGAGGCTTTGTATTTCGTCCTTTGAAAGTTTTTCATGTTTCAGGAATGATGCAAAGAATCGTTGAATAGAGCCATCGTAGAACTGATCAATACTATCCATCGTCTGGGTTCTGGCTACGTCATCTTCAGATATTAAGCTTCGAACAATGGCATTATCATTCACTAGCAGTTCTTTTTGAGCCAGGCGTTTGATGGTCGTATAGACTGTAGATTTTTTCCATCCAAGTTTCTCTAAACTAAGTTTAACAAGTTCTGTAGAGTTAATAGGTTCATTTGACCATACCAGTTTCATGAATTTGTATTCTCCATCATGTAAGATAATGTTTTTCATATTCACCTCCAAGGTCTATTGTTGTAAACCCATTTAAGTCTACATCAATAGACCTAAGTTGTCAACATTTTGATTTTTGCATAACACCCTTATAAAAACAAGCCTATGATTTCATTACTATAGTTTATTGTTATATAAAAAAAGACGTCAGAAACCCTGACGTCTTTCACATAATCTATTTACTATTATTCTAGTCTATCTCAAAAGGATATACATCCGGAGTTCCTTTTCCAAGATGACCAATATACAATGTATCATAACCAATAACTGATTCTTCATCAGTTGGAATTACAAGGGCAGCCATTTCATTTTTCTGGCTATATCCTATCTGGATCTCATCCCCGCGAAGAGCGTTCTTCTCATCATCCACTTCAATTTGAATGTTCTTAAGGAATGTAAGAATCTTCTTACGCACATACCCTTCATTCTCACCAAGCCCTGCTGTAAAGATTAAGGCGTCACATGATGGTAATGTTGCCCAGTAAGCACCGATGTATTTTGCAATACGGTAGGCATAAATCGCTATTACCGCTTCTGCTTTCACATCACCGGCTTCTGCTTTGCTCCTAATGTCTTGCATCATATTTGTTCCTGATAAGGCTTTAAGTCCACTGGCTTTGTTAAGTGCATGCATCACTTTCTTAAAGGCCTCTTCGTGACCAATCTTCTCTTTAATCATTAAGCTATCCACAACATGACTGATGACTGCAGGATCAACGTCACCTGAACGTGTTCCCATAATAACACCTTCAAGAGGTGTAAAGCCCATACTTGTGTCTACTGATTTTCCATTTTCAATTTTAGTTAAAGAACATCCATTTCCAAGATGGGCTGTGATACCATTAAACTTGTGATAATCAACACCAACAAACTTGGCCCCTCTTTTGGCAACATACATATGGGATGTACCGTGGAATCCATAAGTTCTTACACCAAACTCCTCATACCATTCATTTGGAATAGCATATCTGAAAGCATGTTCTGGTAATGTACCATGGAATGCCGTATCAAAAACGGCTACTTGTGGTACACTTGGCAACAAGCTTATTGCTACTTCAATCCCTAATAGGTTTGGTGGGTTATGTAGTGGTGCAATCGGGAACAGCTCACGAATCGTTGCGATAACTTGCTCATCGATTAAGACACTGCTACTATATTTGGTTCCGCCATGGACAACTCTATGGCCAACACCCTTAATATTATCTTTTGAAATCTCGTGCTTTTCAAACTGATCAAAGACAGCTGTTAGCGCCTCTTTATGTGTTGGTAGTTGAATATCTATGATATCTTTGTTTCCATCAACTTTTATCTTAATACGACTTCTCTCTAAGTTGCCAATTTCCTCAACAACCCCTTCAATAATTGATTCTAACTTGTGACCTTCTTCCATAACAAACAATGTAAACTTAAGTGATGAACTGCCACAATTAAGTGCAAGTATGTAATTACCCATAAATAGCCTCCGTATACCTTATATCTTCGTTTTTAACATCTTCTCTATTCTATCAATTCTAGTTTTTATTGTCTATGTGGAATGTCACCAAAAGCTATGACTACAAATTAGTTGCTTTTCTAAGCAAGAGCCATTTGGGATCTTAAAAGGTCTTGCTTAATCTTCATCTCTTTAGACACAATCGAGTAATTAATGGCTTCAAAATCTTCAACAAGATCCTTAAGTGCCTCATCTCCAGCCATAATACCTTTTGAAATACATGGGTTCTGAACCAACCCATTCACAATACTTTCGCGTACTTGTCTTAAGCTTCTTAGTTCATAGCCAAACACCAAACGTATATCCTCGTCTTTACATAGTTGAATCTTTTGAAGAAGGTAACTAACATCAGCACCCACACGGTTCATTTTTTCAATAAAAGCTGATACTTCCTCAATAGGGTTTTCCTCAAAAATATATGTTGCCAATAAGGCCTCGTAACGTTTTTTGTAACTTGACATCTTTCTACCTCCTCATTGTTGCTTTATGTTAAGGTATTAAAAAAACTCTAGTACGACTAGAGTTTTTGGGTCTATATCATACTCTCTTTCTCTGCTGACGAGGTTAGCTGTCGGGCTCGGACTGAAAGAGTGTCCTATCCATGTTTCTGGAATACGCCCCAAAAGAATGGGTCCCCCGTTTCTTAACGAATTAAGCAACGATTGTTTAATTGATTTATGTCTATATCATACGCTTTAGCAAAGTGTCGTTCAATAGAAAAAAAGAGCCTTTTAGGCTCTTTTCGTCTCATTTTTGACCCTTTTTTTCTTGCTTATATAAAGGTCTTTGTCAGCTTGGTCAATAAAGTCCCAAGGTTTGTCTTCAGCTGAAGGTACTTTATTGAAAAATCCAACACTTATGGTCAAATATCTGTTGTATTTTGACGCTTCATTTTCTATCTGCATAATCTCAATACTATGGAATAGCTCTTTAACAACATTTTTTAATTGATCTACTGATATCTCAGGTATAAGGACACAGAATTCATCTCCACCGTACCTAAAAGCTTGGCTACTATATACATTTGTGATCATCTCAATCCGTGATGCAATAGCCTTTAGAACATGGTCTCCTTTAATATGACCATAAGTATCATTAAAGCTTTTATACTCATCAATATCAATCATCATCACACTTAGTGGGGTCTGATTCTCTAGACCTTGTTGATATAGCTTAAGTAATTGATCATCTAATGTCCGACGATTATTGATACCACTTAAGTGATCCATGTTGGCCATAGTAGATAACTGTTGGTTCTGTTCTTCAATAATCTGTTGTTTGGTATAATCTCTACCTCTTAGTCGGTACACAATGATACTGATAATCCAGGTTGTTATGATAAAGCTTGATCCATTAATAACATTGCTAAATACAAGTGTACTGTCCTTCAAGATGACAAATGAAAGTATGATATAAAGTATGAATGAAATCCCATACATCCTTAAACTTTTGGATGGTCTTAACACAACTACAATACTAAGAGCCATAGCTATAAAGTAGTAAACACCGCTCTGTATCCCACGTAATGCATCAAGGACAGTTAATAACACACACCATTGTAAAAATACAAAGGCTGCTAATTCAATCACATGTAATTTGCCCACATGACTTTTAAGGAATCGTATAGCCAGGTATGTAAGAAGTACTGCTACTATAATAAACACATACATCCACCTATACGTAAGTAGATAACTTCCAAAAAGAGTTGCAATTGAAGGAATAAAAGTCAGCAGAAGAACACATAGCTCTATCACCAGAATGAGTAAGGACATTGTCTTAGCCCTTGATATATTCAGGTAACTATTACTCCTAGAAAAACCATGAGCATATTCACTTGGTACACTGCTGACAAATATTGACTTTATTGTTTCTATAAATCGAGCCATTAAAACCTCACTATTTTTCTTCTGAAGGTGTTGTTTTGCTTAACAAAGGTTGTAAATAATAACTTAGAATCAATAAGGCTGATCCAAAGCCCATCGATATAACAATTTTCCAAATCATAAGTACAGTAGCAAGATCTACTATAACAAATTTTAAGGCAACTAAAATGATAAGAACCAAACCATAAGTGACCATTTGTTTGTTTGCCTTTATGACACTAACAATTAGAACACCAATGCTATAAAGTGCATATAGAATTGTGACTAAACCTTCACCAAAGCTTAGGTCTATAACATTCATATAGATTAGAATCGCAAATGTAAATGTAAGAATTGTTAGTTTAATTATAACATGTTTTAGTTTAAGGTTAGCAAGAGCATACCATAAGATAACTAGTGATAGCATATCAAGTCCAAGTGCATACCACACGAAGCCTCTATCAAATATAGACATGGCATAGATTATTAGGAATGCAACCCAACTCCAGCCAAATATATATCCATAAAAACGCATGTAAGCCACATCAATATCTGGTTCAAATCGTTGATACAATAGATAGGCTATACCAACTAGGGTAACGCTTAAGGCTAAAGTCTCACTGCCTAATGTTAAATCAATGTAGATAATCAAGATAGCTATGGTGTAAGCAACAGATTTGATTATGTATTTGATATAGCTGGTCTCGTCTTTATATAGAAGCATTACTAATAGATATAGGAAAATGACATAGCCTATAACAACGAGATTCTCAAACAAGCTACGTTCTTCATATAAAGCCACAAAGAATAACAAGACTTTTACAAGGATTGGAAGGCCTGCCAGTATGACAACCCCTAACTTAGGTATTAACTTAGTAAAATGATACAAGAGGAACAAGCCAATCCCATAGATAATAAAGGCTATAAATATAAAGGCAATTAGTTGGTCATTATCAAACCACCAGATGACTTGTCCTATATAGGCAACAAAAGCATAGCCAAGGACATTTAGGGACACAATAATCTTCCTGTGTTCCTTTGATGTAATAAAGGCCGTAACCATCATAAGTGCTATGATAACAGCTCTAGTCAGCCAATGTTGTATGCTTGGACTATGGTCAATCAATTCCATAATCATGGTAACAAAGGCCATAATAAAGCCTATACCGATTAAAATACGGCCTAGTAGTCCAACATAGAAACCTTCCCATTTTTTATTAAGTAGAAGGTACAGTATGCCTAGAGCCATAACAGCAATTGCTTCAATAGCGGCACCAAAGAACATCAGCAGACTCAAAAAGCCAAAGAAGGCAATAAAAGAAAGTGTGATGTTAGATATATAGGTGTCCCCAAGTTTACGATATAGATATGTGGTCAGTAGCATATAAACAAATGCAACGATGACAAGGCCAATTCCCCACGTTCGATCACTCGCATCAATAATAGCTACAGACTGCATCAAGGTGATAATTGGTAAGCTTGAGATGACACCATAGGAAATCATTGGGTGTTTAAGGGTCACCTTCTCATGAATCATTAAAACAAACTCAGTGACATTGTATATGAGTAGTATTGTAATAAATAATACAAGCAGTTTAACAGACATAGCAGAAGTCATATTAGGGTAGCTTAAGAAGTAAGTTGTTACAATATAAGTCCCAACAATACTGCTTAGTTGTAATGTACGCCAGCCCTTAATAATGAATATAATCATCGCACTAAGAGCTAAAACAGCTATATACAGACCAGTGCCTTCAATGCCTAGTTGTTCGTATTGTAAAACAAATGGCGTTAAGAGACCACCCATAATCCCCACAATTGATATGGATAAACTATTGTCTGTAACGGCAATAAAGAAGGCAATAAAGGTAATCACACACATAAATATGAAGGCTAAAATCCCTGGTATAATATCATAACCTTGATAGGCCGCGTAAGTTGTAATATACAGTGTGGCTATGCCGCCACCTGCCAGTACCTGGCCAAGGATAAGTCTTTTTTTCTTTTTCACACGGTAACTTAGGCCAATAAGTACAAATCCAAAGAGTGCACCACCTAGAAGTATCAGCTCCTGTGTAATATAACCCGAGTCATAGGCAAGCTTAAAGATATAACCTACACCAATAAGTAATAGAAGAATTCCAAGTTTAGTAATGATGGATTCAACCGTAAAAAGATTCTTTGCCCAAAGCACTTCTCTTTTTGGTTTAGCTTTCACTTCTAATCTTGGTTTAGCTTTTACTTCTACCTTTGGCTCAGCTTTTACTTCTACCTTTGGCTCAGCATTTACAACAGTTGTTGACTCTTCAACACTGATGCTTTTCTTAACAACTTGTACTGGTTCTGTCTCTTTAGGCTTAACTGCCTCTTCTATCTTCTTCAAGCGTTTGGATAAACCGTATACTTGGTAACATAATACAATCACAATAATGGATAATACAAAAGTCATATGTCCACCTTCTCCTTCAATTTATAAAGCTCATAATATTATAACATACTGCCGATATACTATGTGTATTACAGTTATTTTTTGCAATATAACCGTTAAAGTTGTATAATATTTGTATCCAATCTAATCAGCATTTCTTTTATCTTAGGAGGTAAACAATGAAGTTTATTTTCAAACAAATTCTCATCGCAGTTAGTTTAATCGTAATTACAGTCATAGTTTTAGGACTATCATCTATTTATTTACTAAATCAATTATCAACCAGTAGCATTGATGAACTTGAAACATACATGTTAGATAACTATGATGCTGGAATCAAAGCCGAAGTTGAAATCATAGTCTCAGAATTAAATGGAATCACAAACCAGGTTGATGCTGGCGTTATCACAGAGGAACAAGCTTATATCATAGCAGCAGATATCGTACGTAATGCTAAATACGGTGAAAGTGGCTATTTCTGGGCAGACGATCTTGAAGGGAACAACGTAGTTTTACTTGGAAGAGAAGATGTCGAAGGAAGTAATCGTGATGATCTTGCTGACAAACAAGGTACTTTAATCATACAAGAGTTACGAAAGAACGCCTTAGCTGGTGGTGACTACTTAGATTACTTCTTCCCTAAACCAAATGAAACTGAAGCCAAACGTAAACGTGGTTATTCCATGTTGTTCGAACCCTATGGTTGGGTTATAGGTACTGGTAATTATGTAGATGACATTGAAGCCTTCATCGCTGATAAACGTGAAGCCCAACAAGAAGAATTAAACTCTAGTATCTTCTTAATAGGCGTCATTGCAATCATCATGTTGATCTTAGGTTCAGGTGTTGCGGTATTGTTCAGCTTAAGTATCACTAAACCACTTAAAGTCATTACTGAACAGTTAAAACGTATCGCCCAGCTTGATATTGGTCCATCACAAGTCCTTAATAAATTAAGTAAACGTAAAGATGAAATTGGTACCATGGCCAAATCTGTTGACCATCTTAACGAGGAGTTCAGAGCTATCATTACTCAGATCTTAAACTTCTCAAATGAATTACACCAGTATTCTGATCAAATGACTGATATTTCAAGTCAGACCAACGAAAGTGTTACCAACGTTGTTAGAGCCGTTGATGAGTTCGCTAATGGTGCCCAAGACCAAGCAGGTGAGGCAACAGATAGTGTTCACTCACTTGAAGCTCTTAACCATCAGATCAGTGACAGTAATGACTTAGCAACAGAAGTCTTAACTTTCTCTTCTAAAGTAAGTGACCAACAAGAGGCTGGTAGCAAGTCAATGACTGATCTTGTAGATGAATTTAATACAACCCTTACAACCATCATGTCACTTAGCAATAACATCGAGAATTTAAGTGAGCACTCCCGCTCAATTAACGATATTGTTACAACCATTGAAGGTATAGCTGGTCAAACAAACCTCCTTGCACTGAATGCATCCATAGAGGCTGCAAGAGCTGGTGAAGCAGGTAAAGGTTTTGCTGTTGTAGCTTCTGAAATCCGTAACCTTGCTGAACAAACAACAGAGTCAACAAGTGAAATTAACAACATAATTAATTTAGTAACAGAATCTGTTGACGCTTCAAAAGCAGATATGGAAGTATCCAATGGTTCAATCAAATCTGCCTATGACAAGATGACACAAGTACGTGAAACAATGGATGTGAGTGGTGAACTCATTAATGAATCCAATAGTAAACTCAGCTTGGTACAACATTCCTTTGCTGATATTAATCAATCAAAGGAAATTGCACTGAATGCTATTCAGTCTATCTCAGCAGTTACAGAAGAGAATGCTGCTACAGCTGAGGAGATTAATGCCACTATGGAAACTCAAAGACAAACCATCGGTGATCTTGATGTCCTTTCAAAAGAAATCAACGATCGTACAAAAGTTCTTGGCGAATTAATTAATAAGTTTTCTATTGAATAATAGGTGAAAAGAGGTAATCCAGCGGATTACCTCTTTTTTTTATGACTTTTAATCTTCTTATTTTTCTTTTTCCCACTTAATTTCTTTCGTATGGAATAGCCAAATGTGCCAAGTTTTTTGCCAAGGCTATAATAGGTGCCATGAGAATAGGCAATCAAATTGGCTTGATCTAAGTGGAACTTATCATGTTCATCCATATATTGACCATCTACATAAATGCCTACAACTTCTGCAAGGAACATATCATGAGATCCGAGTTCTTTTACTTCTGTCACTTTACATAAGATATTCACAGGGCTCTCCTCAATGAGAGGTGCACCAATTTCCGTTTCTTTATAAGTTAAATTCATCTTCTGAGCTTTATCCTCGTCCCTACCTGATTTTACACCACAATAATCAGTTGCCTTTATGATGGCTTCATTTGTAAGATTGATGACAAATACACCTGTGTCTTTTATGATCTTATATGAATGCCTGGATGGCCTCACAGATATATAGGTCATAGGTGGGTTTGTACAAACCGTTCCTGTCCATGCGATTGTTATGGCATTGTAAGTTTCAGGACTGTCTCCACAGCTTACTATAACCGCTGGTAAAGGATAAATCATGTTGCCAGCTTTCCATTTTAATTTTGACATAATGCCCTCCATTTGTAAGTCTTAGTATACCATGTCCTTCTTAGCAAAAAAAGATAATCACCAAGAAAGACACTCATTAATGGCCTCCATTTTGTGTAGTTTTGATATTGACAATTATTCTCAATTGTTCTATACTATAAATAACAATCAATCGTACACGACATGTATAGGAGATAGATATGGGAAAAGATAAAGAACATAGCAGTGCAGCAACAGAAGCTTGGGCAGACCACAAATCAGTTGATCCAGATACAGGTGTAAACATCCCTAGTGAAGAAGCTGTTGAAGATGCTAAAGAATGGGTTGAAGGTAATGAAATGTAATGATATTTAAAGGGTTGCTCGACATCGTCGTAGCAACCCTCTTTTATTGTCCAAGCTATTGACAATCACAAATCTGTAAAATAAGTCTCAATCATCTCTTGACCATCTTCCTCTGTATAGCTAAATGTAATATTTACCCAATAACCATTGATTTTGGTCACAAAATAAGATTGGTTAACGATAAGGGTACCTGTATCTAAGGTAGCCAACAATTGATGATACTCTCTATCCTTGTACTCAATTTTAGAAATCTGGTCATCAAATTCAAAAGGAAAGTCTGTTTCTAATAAGGTATCTCGTGTTGCAATCAAATAATCTTCCCCGTTCAAGAATATATTTAAAGCTTTATTCTTCTCAGCATTGATGAGCATACTTGGATTAAAGGCTCTGGCTTCATCTAGGGGATACTTATAAGCACCAAAAACACCTACTAAGTCATAATCATCCATATCTGAACCCGCTTCAATTTCATCCACTTGCTCTGCCATCATTTCAAGACCTAAGCCAAATAAGGCATCAACTTCTTCCTGACTCAACACTGTCCAGGTCTCAGGTACATGAAAGTCCATTTCAAAATAGGCGTTCTGGAACAGGAAATTCTCATAATGATT
>PPCM01000503.1_pt1 | contig 32695 bp, 21 predicted proteins | sample 1555541 | NCBI WGS metagenome assembly PPCM01 (sample SAMN05284479, study PRJNA326546) | Marine sediment metagenome, whole genome shotgun sequencing project. | isolation source: marine sediment | place: Germany: Wadden Sea | collected 2012-09-05
ATTCCGGTGATTCCGGTGATTCCGGTGATTCCGGTGATTCCGGTGATTCCGGTGACTCTGGTGACTCTGGTGATTCCGGCGACTCAAGTGATTCCGATGATGACGGTGACGACGACGATGAAGAAGACTGGGAAGAAGGGGTATTTATATACGAGAACGGTACCCTGACGGACCTGAATGAAATGATCAACTCGAACTCGGGATGGGAGCTGCTGGAAGCTTATTCGATTAACGACAGTGGCGAAATTGTCTGCCTGGGATATCGCGAGGGAGAAGGGTACTCTGCGCTTCTCCTGACACCGGGAGATTCCAACCCGAACCCCGAGCCCCCGACTCCCGATCCCACACCCGATCCGGAGCCCGACCCCACGCCCGACCCCCCGGCCCCTTCGGAGCCTGTGGCGGATGCCGGTGAGGATAAGGTGGCGTATGGCGATGAAATCACCCTGGACGGCGGTGCTTCCTATGACCCCGCCGGTGACGATTTGAATTTCAAATGGGAGGTGACCCACCGTACTTCCGGAAAAGAGCTGGGCGCCCTGGGCAAAAAACCCACGTTTCCGGGCCTGGCGGAAGGAATTTACGATGTTGTCCTTACGGTAACCAGTAAATCCGGCGATTCCGACACCGATGAGATGGAGTTCGAAATTGTCGAGCCTGCCCTTGCCGTTGATCCCGCAACATTACAGCTGACCGAGGGAGAATCCGCAGGGATCACGATCCTGAACGGAACCGCTCCTTATGATCTGAGTTTTGGCGCGCCTTCCGTTGCATCGGCCGTTGCCAAGGGCGAAAAGGTGACCGTTGAAGCCAAATTGAAGGGACAGACTCTCCTCACCATCACGGATGCTTCCGGTGATTTCACGACCGTATCCGTTACGGTTGTGGACGACGGCATCGATATGCTCCGCATCGAGGAGTTCGGTGAAGGCTTTACCTTTGATTATGACCAAGAGTATGACGCCGGAAACGGTACCCTGGTATTCCAGGTAAAGGACCAGAACGGTTTTCCCGTGAACGGCCTCACCCTGGAAAACTTCGAGTTCCTCCAGAACAAGATCCCCGCCGATATCGAGAGTTTCTCGGATCTCACATCGGACAGAATCCTCAATATCTCCATGGTGCTGGATGCCAGTTACAGTATGAGCGTGGACGATGCCCACGCCAAGCTCAAGGATGCTGCGGGCAACCTGGTTGAGAGGCTTGGCGATAACGCGGATATCAAATATTACCGCTTCGCCAACAGGGTGACCGAGGTGGGCGGTGTCGACGAGATCGAGCTGGACGAGATGGACCGCTTCTCCTCCATGTACGATGCCGTTTATCAGGCCGTTGAGGACGCCAACCACGAGGTGGAGGAGAGAATCATCGTCCTTTTCACCGACGGTGCCGACAACCACAGCCTCCGCAGCCTCTCCGAGGTCACCTCGCTTATCGGAAAGCACAACGTGGTGATCTACTCCATCGCCCTGGGGCAGGTGGTTCGTCAGGACCTCGAGGCCATGAGCACCAACGGCGCGGTTGTCATGGCGGAAAATGCCGATGAACTCGACGAGACCTTCGACCTTATCGGCTCCTATCTCAAGAGCATCTACACGGTTACCTACTGGACCCCATCGAGAAGGGGCATCCACGAGCTGGGATTCAGGGTACACAAGGGCGGCCTCTACAGCAATACGATCCAGACCCTGTTCGAGGCGAACGTGGACAAGTTCCATGCCGTTCCAAACGGCATCCGGTCGCCCCAGTTCACCGTTGAACGGAACGGAAACAATGTGGAGGTATCCTGGGAGGATGTGGACAACTCGGACGGATATACCTTCTACTATGCACCGCCGGATATCAGTTTCGTGAAATCCGTTGATGCCGGCAAGACAACCTCCTTTTCCGTGGAACTCTGGAGCGGGTTTACCTATTACCTTGCGGTTCAGCCCTATAATGCCAATGGGGATGTGGGGGGACTTTCAAATATCGAGCTGCTTGAAATACCCTGAGATTCCATGCTTCTTCCGAGGCTGAGCCCCGGGAAGCGGTGAAGTGAAATAAAGTTCCAAACCAATCCGATTCAATTATCCGAGGCAGGGCCGTAAAAGGCCCTGCCTTTGTTGTTTAGCCTCGCTGGTAGGTATCAAGAATGGTGGAAAAAATGCACTGCGAAGGAGAGGGGCTTCGACAGTAGCTATTTGCAAGTAACCACCGGTGAGTGTTACTGTTTGATTGAAACCTCACCAAATTCACCATCTGGAAATTAGACTATATCAGAATGTCATTCTTTCCTTTACCGGCACCCATATGGTGTTGCCTATAATCTATTCAGATTGTTGTGTTTGAGTTCGCTGATAATCATGTTCCAATAGTTTAGCATCATCGATGCTATATCAAACTTGCGCATTGCGCATTATTTTGTTTGCAACTTGATCCAAGGTCAATATTGTGAGTCTGGAGATTATCATGAGATTTGATCCAACGGCCGAGATTGAAAATGAAATCGCCCACAGGATTATCCGAAATACCGTTGAAAATATAAGCGGAAAGGTGATTTTCAGTAAGCATGTAAGAGATCGAATGCGGGAGCGGAACTATTCGCCTCAGGATGTTCAGTATATTATGCTGAATGGTAAAATAACGGCCAAAGCGTTCAATGACCGCACCCAAACCTGGGCATACACTTTAAAAGGGGACGACTTGGTGGGGGATGAAGGGGGCGTTGTTACAGCCATAATAATCGAGTGCTCTTCCATCGTCATCACCGTTTTAAGTTAAAGGGAAATAGAATGGAAATCTGCTATTCATGCGGCGGAAGTATCGAGGTAATAAAAGATAAATCCTACAACTACGATGAGTGCGGACTCGACGTGGTGCTGTATGGCGTTACCCAGTATATTTGTGGGGAATGTGGGGAGTATTATGTTTCCATTCCCAGTATGCAGCGCCTTAACCAGGTGATCGGAGCCCATATCTGTGAAAAGCGAAAAGCGATCCTCAAGGCTGCCGAGGTCCGATTTTTAAGGAAAACACTCCAGCTTAAGGGTAAGGAATTCGCATCAACACTTGGCGTTACGGCTTCCACCGTATCAAGATGGGAAAACGGCAAAAAGGAGATCGGCGAACCCCACGACCGCCTACTTCGCTCCCTCTATCTGACCTTTATTTCAGCCCAGTACCCGAAGCGGGGGCAGGGGGACATCATTGAACTGTTAAGAGCACTGCCGGCAAACCGCAAGAAGATCGAACAGCCCCGTGAAATTACGCTCAATCCCCAGGAGTGGCTGGGGGCCTTTGGCGAGGAGCGGCGCCAAGGATGAGTTGCCGGTAAATTAGTAAACCGTGACGGCCCGTTACGATGATCGATTTCCCTTTGTTAGCTGCACCATCCCCGGAGCAGCTTTGCCTCATAATTCAATATGAAAACGGCTTCCCCTAATATCCCTGATGTCGTAATTTCGCGACTACCGGGGATTCGCGGCAAACTTCCCCAATGAATATTCCCAATACTGGGGACTTAAAATCCCTTGCACCGGTTAAATGGTTGAAAAATCCTTTTATACCGGGTAGTTTTGTCCTGATTCCATTTTGTGGGGGGGAATGGACATGATTCAACCGGATTGAAAACGGAGCGGAACCAAATGGGCAAGGTATTTATCAGCTACAGCCACGAGGATGAAACCTGGAAGGACCAACTTGTTAAGCAGTTGAATGTCCTCGAAAAGGCAAGCCTGATCGATAGTTGGGACGACAGGCGCATCAAAGCCGGCACGGACTGGTATCCGGAGATCGAAAAAGCCATGGAATCCGCCGATGTTGCGCTTCTCTTGATATCCGCTTGGCAGCCTGGGGCTCGCCTACAGTGACCTGGGCCAGGTGGAAAAAGCCGTTCAGCATATGAAACAATCCCTTGCCATATTCGAGGAGATTAAATCGCCACATGTCGAGATCGTTCGTAATAACCTGAAAAAGATTGATAATGAGAAGTATAATAGATCAGTTTTTAACAAATTGTCCAAAGTCGGACCTTCAGGTATCCCATAGCCACATGTGGTTTGAGGTGATTGTCGGCTCCGCCAAACTCTGAAAAACCGTCTCAAGCCAAAGCTGCTTCCCGTTTTCCGTGATACGGCATTTATCCGGGATTGTTGAAATTATCCTTCGGATTTCCTGAATCAGGATTTTGGGGGGCATCGGCGGTACATACGGAGATGGGGAATATCGTAGCATTTGATTTAACCGTCACAAGGCAGGGCTCAAGACCCTGCCTTGCTTTTGATTTTGAAGCCTGTCTGTGGCTTGATAAGTTAAAAGCAAAGTTGACTTAACGGATACGGGCGTTTCGCCAGTTGATGGAACGTTGATCGACGGGGAGCGCCGACGGATAACGTGCGAAACCGCTATGTACAGGTAAACCCAACGCCGGCAATTGGTTGCGTTGCTTTAACTATTCAGGCTGTTACCAGATCTCCGTTCTTCCAGGCCCCAGTAGGGGGCAGAGGAAAAATTTATCCCCCTCGTCCATCTCGAAGTTTCCGTTCAGGTCGATCCACCAGCGTCCCCCCACATAACCGGGATCACCGGGGCCGAACTCCGTCTGAAGACCGGACGGTCCCGCCATTTCCAGCTCCTGAAACGGCCCTTTGAAAGGAAGGGGATCGGCTGTTACAATGGAATCGTAAAACAGTCCCTGGCCCGTCACGTAGACGACGGGGCCGTTTCCCCTGCCTCCTTCCCCGCCCCTCTTGGCCAGGGCGGGATTATTGTGAACGATGACAAAACCAAGTATACCGGCGACGATTACCATCATGAAAAATCTGAACCGTTTATCCATGATTTGCTCCTTGATTATTTAACCGTTTTTATTGATCTTACCCGGGGCACCCGTCGCGCCCCGATACCGACAGAGCTTGACGGATTTTTAATGGAATAAACAAAATCGCTCTATTCTTATGGGAGTGCGATTTTTCCGAACCCCCTTTATTACAGCCCCTTCGCACGGGGTATGCCTTGCGGTGGGGTTGTAATTGATGCTGTTCAGGAAAATAAAACCACAAAAGGCAAGGGGCAAGCCTGTTGCCCCTCGTTAGCTCTCCAATATGGGTGTCGATTTGTACCGGGTGATAATTGACTTGGGTCGAAGATCAGGGAGGTGTAACGGTTTATGCCCTTGTGAACTTTTCCCTGTACTCCCTGGGAGAAAGGCCCGTGGATTTCTTGAAAAGTCTCCTGAAGGAGCTGCTGTCCTCATACCCGATTTGCAGGGTAATATCGTCCATGGTATCCTTGGTGGTTTCCAGACGGTTTTTCGCGGCTTCAATTCGCACCCGTTGAAGATAGCTCAAGGGCGATTCCCCGGTGGCTCCCTTGAACCGTCGTTTGAAATGTCGGGGGCTGATGCCCACCTCCCCGGCCAGGGTATCGATGGTAAGACTTTCCGAAAACCTCGTTTCCATTCCGATTTGAGCCTTCAGAATCTCCATATCGCCGTGATCGTGCCTGAAGTTGGAAATGGCGTAGGGCGCCTGACTGGATCGGTTGGGGTCCACGAGAAGGGCCTTGGCGCACACGGAAGCAACCTCGGGGGTGCCGAAGGTTTCGATGATATGGAGCGCAAGGTTGTAGGATGCCGTGGCCGCTCCCGCGCAGAGGAGCCCGCTGTCCTCGGTCAGGATCCGTTCCGGCTGTAGATGGACCTGGGGGTAATTCCGCCTGAACTTTCCGGCATAAAGCCAGTTGGTGGTTGCGATTTTGCCGTCAAGGAGCCCCGATGCCGCCAGGGTGAAAACGCCGGTGCAGAGGGCGCCGATCAGGGTCTTTTGCCGGTAATGGGTTCGGGTCCAGGGGATGACGGCTTCCTTGGTTTCAGGGGGCAGTTCCACGCGGGGAATAAAGGGCGGAATAATGATCAGATCGGTTTCCTTCACCTCCCCGGCGGGACAGGATGGGTGTATGGGAATTCCGCCGTAAGCGGTCTTGGGCTTTCCATCCATGGTGACGATTTCCGTCTCGAATAGCGGGCCTGCGGCCTCTCCGGCCTTTGTGTGGTGCAGGAGATTCGCAATGGAAAAAGCATCCATAAGCCCTATTATGCCTGAAAACAGGCAGTCCTGTTCAGCCAGAAATGTGATTTTTGCCATTTGGCGTCTCCCTTGATAAGCAGTCTCAAACCATAAGCGGCCATATAACCTAAAAGAAACTCGGTCTTTATTCCCGTGATTGGATCGAGACCGTCTTCGAGCCTGATCTTATAAAACCGGTAAGTTGCCCCACGAGCTTCTTAAACAAGCGTGCTCTGATTGGTTACCCGTTTTCTCAGGTCGCAATGGGCGGAACGAGAGAAAGCCGGTCAAAGGTTTGTTGGTACGGCACAAACCGCGAGCTCAAAGCGGCAAACAGGAATAATTCCGAAACTCAAATTTCTCCATGGCCCGTTTCGCACGTTATTTGTCATTTATGCCACTTTTATTTTTCCGGGACAAGGGATAATTATTTGTCACATTACTTAAAAAGTGATTTCGCAATACCGGCGCGGGGCCGGACCGGCCCGGCCGGCGAATCACAGGGATGCTGTCAACGAACCTATCTGGAGGACAATATGGCGGAGCTGTACAAACAACTGGCGGAACACCTGGACAAACTTCCCGCAGGCTTTCCCTCGACCGAAAACGGCGTGGAGCTGCGGATCCTGAAACGGCTCTTTACCGAGGAAGAAGCAAGGGTCGCGATGCTCATGACCATGATTCCCGAAACGGCCGATCAGGTCGCCGCAAGGACCGGAGAGGACCTGGATACCCTTGCCCCCATGATCGATGCCATGTCCAGGAAGGGCCTCCTGCTCCGTATGTCCAAGGGGGGAGAGAACAAGTACCTCGCCGCCCAGTTCGTGATCGGCATCTGGGAGTATCACCTCAACGACCTGGACGAGGACCTGATCCGCGACGTGAACGAGTATCTGCCCCAGCTGATGGAAAAACTCTGGGTAAAGCAGGACACCAAGCAACTCAGGGTGGTACCCATCTCAAAGAGTGTTTCCGCCGAGATGCGCACCATGCCCTACGAGGTGGCCGAGGAGATCATCAAGAGCCAGTCCAAGATCGTGGTGGCCCCCTGCATCTGCCGGCGTGAGCACGAGATGGTGGGCAAGGGGTGCGGCAAGCCTATGGAGGTCTGCCTCTCCTTCGGCGGCGGCGCATTCTACTACGAGGAAAACGGCCTGGGCCGCTCCATTGATCAGGCGGAGGCCCTGGATATCCTGAAGCAGGGGCTTGACGCGGGACTGGTGCTCCAGCCCGGAAACGCCCAGAAACCCACCAATATCTGCATGTGCTGCGGATGCTGCTGTCAGGTGCTGAAAAACCTCAGGAACCTTGAAAGTCCGGCCAAGGTGGTTCATACCAATTACTATGCAAAAATCGATGAAGAGGCGTGCGTTGCCTGTGAAGACTGCATCGAGCGCTGCCAGATGGATGCCATCTCGATGATCGACGATGCGGCGGTGGTGAATGTGGATCGGTGTATCGGTTGCGGGCTCTGTGTACCCGAATGCCCGTCCGATGCCGTGGCTCTTGTCATGAAAAACGAGGATGAACTTTATGTTCCCCCCGGAAACACCGTGGAAACCTATATCACCATGGCCCAGGAGAGGGGCCTGCTGTAGAAACGGTTGCTGTGGGCCGTGGTCGGTAGAAAGGTGTAACGGGTATCGGCATGAATGGATGATGGCGAATCCTCGTTTGTGCCATCCCTTGGGGAGCACCCATTTGGCTGCATGATACCCGTTCCCTGTAATTGAAGTTTGGTGCCGTTGTATGGTCAATCGTGGGTTGCCACCCTTACGGCCCATTAATTATCACAGCCTTGTGCGCAGGTATTCCACTATCGTATTCAGCTCATTCTTGTCCTCCATGACCCGAATCGCTTCGTTTATGTCGAGCCAGGGGTAAGACAGGTTCTCCTGCAGGGAGCCGAGCCAGGCGGAATCCGGTTCCTCGAAGGCAAGCATATGGTTGATTTGGATATGGTGTTGGTTTATCCGAAAGCCGGGTTGGCCCGTTTTTCCAAAAGTCCAATTATAATAACCGGTACCGGCCTGAACCGCCCCTGATTCCCTGTGGCGCATAAGGACGATCCAGGTCTGATCCTTTATTTGCTTTTCTTCAAGGTGGGGGAATTCCCTTGAAAGGTAATAGGTCCTGACCTGATGGAAGGTTTTGTTGAAGTCTCCGCTTAAGAGCTCGGCGATTCTAATGTTGCCGATTATTTCCTTTGGAAAATTGGTGTTTTGCGAGGTACCGCCGAAAGTGACTGCGGCGTTGGAAGCGTAAAGATCGTTTAGAATATAGGGCTTGTTCTTGTCTTTGCCGTCGATGTATTTTTCCAGTATACCGATTGCCTGTGTTTCGTTCATGATCGTTTCCATTTATCGTGGAGAATGAAAAAATGCCCGTTGCTGCATCCGGGCGAGCACTTGCCTCGAATTTTTTTCGGATACTACCACAATTATTAAAATGATGGGAACCTCTTGCGAAGGGTTGAAATACGGCAACCCTGAAGGATGGTATTCAGCTTTCGGCTTTCATGAGTGAAAGCGGGGCTGGAGCAGGTTTAGGGTACCGGTTTATCCCCAGTTCACGGCTGAACCATGGTTCTGTACGGTGTTCTGGGGGATTTGATCTGGAATCCCCTGAAGATTAATTCAATACCTGATAGATTGAATGTTGCTCGCATCCGGAAAACCACTGGTGGGAGAGCAGGTGCTCGCCTTTTGCACGGCATGTTCCAACCTCCAGAGTTGCGAGACCCGGGAGTACAGATCGAACACAGGGCATGATTCCGAGGCTGAGTCGTATCAATAATTACTATTGACATCAACCATTCGGAAAGTATAGTTCGTATGCGTAGTATAATTGCATGCCGGATCATGAGCCAGCGCTTGCTGCTCCACAATAAAAGGCTTTGATATATCAACTTTTAGCTCGGGAGTGTGGTCCGTTCGAAACTGGTGTATGATTGGTTGGTGTACATGCTAAATAAAGCTGATAATTTTTGATAATCCTATGGCGGAGCGGGGGAAAAATGAGAGATCCTTTGTTTGAACCGATCGAAATCAACGGCCTTACCCTTAAAAACAGAATCTACCTTCCGGCCATGCACCTCGGCATGTGCGTGGACTTCCTGGTGACGGACCAGGTGGTGGATTTCTATGCCGAAAGGGCCGCCGGCGGGGCCGGCATGATCGTGGTGGGAAATGCCACGGTGGACGATATGGCCGGAAATACCCAGTATATCGGCGCCCATCTGGACGAGCAACTGCCGGGGCTGACCCGCCTTGCCGCCGCCATCAAGGAAAACGGCGCAAGGTCCGCAGTACAGCTCAACCATGCCGGAAGGTACAACCACTCCTTTTTCATCGATGGAAAACAAGCGGTTGCGCCGTCTCCCATTGCCTCCAAGCTTACCCGCGAGGTTCCCAGGGAGTTGGACGTGGAGGGGATCGAACAGATCATAATCTCGTTCGCGGAGGCCGCCCTCAGGGTGAAAAAAGCCGGGTTCGATGCCGTTGAGATCCTCAGCGGAACCGGATACCTTATCAGCGAGTTTCTCTCCCCTCTCACCAACAAACGGGAGGACGGGTACGGCGGAAGCCTGGAAAACAGGATGCGATTCGGCCTGTCCATTATGTCGGCGATTCGCGAAAAGGTTGGCAAGGATTTTCCCCTTATCGTTCGCATGGACAACAACGACTTCATGGTCGGCGGCCAGGACCGGGAAGAGTTCACGGTATATGCAAAACGCCTCGTTGAAGCCGGCGTCGACGCCCTCTGCATCAAGGGAAGCTGGCACGAGGCAAGGGTGCCCCAGCTCACCGCCAATGTTCCCAGGGGGATGTATGCGTACCTTGCCCGGGACATTCGCGAGGCCGTGGATGTGCCGGTTATCGCAAGCCACAGGATCAACGATCCTTCCACCGCAAGGGAGCTGCTGAAAAACGGGATGTGCGACATGGTGGCCATGGCAAGGAGCCTTATCGCGGACCCCCTTCTTCCGGAAAAGGCAAGGGCGGGCCGTGAAAACGAGATCGTTCACTGCATCGGCTGTGCCCAGGGCTGTTTCGACAACCTCTTCCAATTGAAGCATGTTGAATGTCTCTGCAACCCCCGCGCGGGTCACGAAAAGGGGCGGAAGATAGAACGGGCAGAAAAAAGGAAAAAGGTGATGGTGATCGGCGGCGGTCCCGCCGGCATGAGCGCTGCGGTCGCGGCCGGGCAGCGGGGGCATGACGTTACCCTCTACGAAAGCGCGAACCGCTTCGGCGGCCAGTTGCACCTGGCGGCGGCACCTCCGGGGCGGGGCGAATTCCTGGAACTGGCAAAGGATCTGGAGACCCGGATCGGGTTGAGCGATGTCTCCGTGAAGCTCGGTACTGCGGTGGATCAAAGCCTGATAGAAAAAGAAGCCCCCGATGCGGTGATCCTGGCCACCGGCGCAAAATCACTGACGCCCCCCATTCCCGGAATCGACGCGGGTCATGTGGTCCAGGCCCGGGATGTTCTCACGAAAAAGGCGGATGTGGGAACCAAGGTCGTGGTCATCGGCGGCGGGGCCGTGGGCGTTGAAACCGCCCTCCACCTGGCGGAGGAGGGAACTCTTCCCGCCGAAGCCGTGAAGTTCCTCCTGGTCAACAGGGCCGAAACCCCCGAGGAGATCTTCCGCCTTGCGACCAGCGGCACAAAGGAGGTAACGGTGATCGAGATGATCGACAGGGTGGGCAAGGATATCGGAAAGTCCACCAAGTGGGTCATGCTCCAGGAGGTGGACAGGGCCGGCATCACCCTCAGGCCGGGCACAACGGCAAAGGAGATAACCGATTGCGGAGTTCTCGTGGAAAAGGACGGTGTGCTTGAGGAGATCGAAGCCGACACGGTTGTTGTGGCCGCAGGCTCTCAATCCCTGAATCCCTTCCAGGCGTACCTGGAGCAGCAAGGGATAGAGTTCTCCGTTGTCGGCGATGCGGGAAATATCGCTACCGCCTTCGAGGCCGTGCATCAGGGATACGATGCAGGCGCAGCGCTTTAATCATTTCGGTATGCCCGATCGATTGGACCCAATCACGAAAACGGCTTTGTTGACTGCGGTTTTCCGGCATTCTTCAAGCATTGGCGGAAACCCTTTTTCTTCGATAAAAATTTTCCTGTGCATGCTTACGGCAACCCGTTCCACCATGCCGGGGAAAACGAAGTAACGTGCTTGGTTCCTGCATAGTGTTGCGAATGATGAAAGGTATGACGGACTATATGGGGTGCCGCCCCACCATCACAGCGTGGGGCGGTACATTACTACTCATCGGCAAGCTGCGGCCTTACTCTTCCGCGTCCGTTATGCAGTTTTTGACGCATGCCTTTACAGGGGCATTTTCGATTTCATGCCAGTTTCCCTTGTCGTCACGATATTTATAAGTCGCGACCCCTTTCTGCCAGTCTCCATCGAGAAACATTTTCAACTGAACGTTCGGCATGGTGATGTTTGCCATGCCCCCGTCAGGAGGAGGTACCGGCATGATGGAAAAACCCGTCAACTTAACAAAAATGTGGCAATTTTGAGGCATTACGCACATGTAGCTGTATTCTCCGACAAGGTGTGTCGGAATATCAAGCGGTGGGTTTGTCGTTTGAGTGATTTGTCCCATGCCGGAAACTTTTTCCTCTGGAGTATAAACTCCGAGATTGACCTTGAACAGAGGGGCGCCGGGCATCTGTCCGCCGATTTCATAGCATGCCCAGAACAAACCTACTTTTTTTACTTTTTTAATTTCCATGATAAACTCTCCTTGTTGGTGATTGGGTCTCGCGTTGAAAATCCACAAACACCGGCAGTGCCGATGAGTGGGTTCCATTTTAAGAATGAGTCGCAAAAGTGGTGTCGAGGTAAAGTTGAGTTACTTCGTAATCATGGTCGGTTTTACAATTACATAATGTGCTTCAATAGAAGGGGGGACTTCAGGCAATGTCCAGTCCCGATATACCGCTTGCTGTGAGAGAATATACTAGTTTGCTATATGGTTTTGCTTGTTGGTGATTGTGGTCATATAAAAGCATATCTCTATTTGCTTTTCAAGGTAATTGTTTGTAAAAACGGATATATAGGTGTTTGTGCTTGTTTTGTGGGATGTCGGGTGTGACATTGGGAGGGTATAAATACGCTCTGCTTTGTTTGGCCATTTGCAGGTATAGCAGATGATATCGATTGGATAGATCCTGGCGTAGAGGTGGCTTGCCGGCCGATACCAAACCACCTGACGGGCTTGCTGAACGTTTCATGAGAGCGGTTGTTTGTCTCCATGGCGACATAGCGGCTGTCGGGTAAAGCAAGGACTACATAAAGTGCATATCCGTAAGACAGATTTTCGGTAACCCATGCTTGCAGATGCCCTCCGAGGGCAAGGCCGGTTTCAGCCAGGCGAACATGCACGGAAGCAATCCCTGGAAAAACGAGGCCGTCGGCAACACTCAGGCGGACTTGCGGGCTGATTTCAATATTGCCCTCATCGTCTTCGGCATAAAAGGCGATCTCGTAGGTACCGATATAAACAAAGCCGTCCCAGGACCCTTGCCAAAGGTTTTAGCGCTTCGGTACGGGTATGGCGTGATAAAGTACTTCCCGTGGAAGGATCCCGAAGGAAGGAGAGAAAGATCTTTGCGAAGATTGACATCCATTATCACATGTAAAACGGTACTGCAAATGCAACATGTAGTATTACAAAACAATACCAATGTCGCCCAAATGTGCGGAAGGCGTGTAATCATCGCCCGTATGATCGGTTGGGCATGCCGACAAAAAAATGCCCGCAGTGCTGAATTCCTGCCGTGCTGCGGCCGAACCCGTTCACCGATGCCCGAACGTTTTAACGGGGAAGGTATCAGTGCACGGGGCCGGAGCGTGTTTCCGGACCCAGGGGCTTCAGGGTCACCAGAAGCTGAGGCAGGAGGGTCAGGGCCGCGATCAGGGCGGCAAGCATGCCGAATCCCGTGAACAGGCCGAAGTAGATGGTGGGGATGAAGTTCGAAGCGGAGAGGATGGAGAATCCCGCGATAACGGTGACGGATGTGTAGAACATGGCCCTTCCGATACTCTCGTGGCAGCGGTACAGCGTGGCCTTGTAGTCCCTGTCTTTTGGAAATTCCTTCCTGAAACGGTGGATGTAGTGGATGGTGTTGTCCACCCCGATGCCGATGGTGATGGCGGCGATGGTGATGGTCATCATGTCCAGGGGAATGCCCAGCCAGCCCATGGACCCCAGGACCATGGCGGCCGGCAGAAGGTTGGGAATGATGGCGATGACGGCGATGTAAAGGGACCTGAACAGCACCAGGAACATGAACATGATGCCCAGGAACACGAGGCCCAGGGTCATGATCTGGGACCTGAAGAGGCTCTGGAGCATGTTGTTGTAGAGCACCAGCATATTGGTGAGGTGGATCTGTCCGGGTTCGAATGCCGCCTCCCCCGTGAGAAAGGCGCGAATCTTGAGGAGCAGGGCCTCCCTTGCAAGGTTCTTGTCAGATTCCCTGACCCGCATGGCGAAGCGCACCTGGTTTTCATCGATGGATACATAGGGAGAGATCAGCATCTCCCGGATCTTGCCTGGAAGCTTGTCGTATAAAATGGCCAGTTCGAAGTCGTCCAGCGGTACATTGTCGTTGAGCCTTGTTGCCACCTTTATCAGGGTGGCGATGGAGAGCACCTCACCGGTTTCCGGAAGTGCCGCGAGAAAGTCGTGAACCTTTTCCAGCCGTTCGAGCTTGTAGGAGGTGAACCAGTACCCGGGACCTTCCCGCGCTTCCTCGATTCCGAAAAGATCGTCCTCCTCCTCATCATCATAGGCGTCGGTAAGGGGCGCCTCATCTTCAAGGTCGATGATCAGGTCCAGGGGGGTGGTTCCCCCCAGCTCCCGGTCGATACGGGCAAGGCCCATGTGAATCTCCGTGGATTCCCGGAAATAATCGATAAAGCGGTTTTCCACCACCAGCCTTGAAATACCCAGGGCACTGAGGCCCCCAAGGATGACGGCGGCACACAGGACCTTGTTGCCGTGGGTTTCCGTGAACTCGGCGAACCCGCAGGTCAGGGGAGGGGCGCCTCCCGGGTTCTCCCCCCTTTCCCGGGATAGGAGCACGGCACCCGCCGGCAAAAGCACAAAGGAGATCAGGTAGGATGCCAGCAGTCCCAGAGACATCATCATCCCGAAATCCATGACCGGCCTTATGGCGCTCACGGTAAGTGAGCCGAACGCCGCCACGGTGGTGAGGGTGGTATAGAGGCAGGGGATCGCCTTGAGCCTCACCGCTTCCCTGACAAGGGTCCGCTGATCCGCATCCCCGTCCCCGGCGCAGAGCTCCCGATATCGCACCACGAGATGGACGGTCATTGAGATGGTGATGATGAGCATCAGGGAGATAAAGTTGGAGGAGATAACGGTTACCCGCCAGTCCACCATGCCCAGGAATCCGATCATGACGATAATGGCCGTGAAGCAGCAGAACAGGGGCAGGATCACCCAGCGACCGCTCCTGAAGATTACCCACATGGTGATGACGATGAAAAGGAGCACCCCCATGCCGAACACCAGAAGGTCGTTTCGGATATAGGAGATCATATCGGAAACGATCATGGGGACTCCTCCCAGGAAAAGGATCCCGTGATCCCGGTGACGGTCCAGGATCTTCCGGATGGCCGAAACGTCCCGCCTCTGATTGCCTGTCAGTTCGGTGGCCCTTTTGCGATAGGCCCTTGATACCGCCTTTAGCGTAGCCGCCTCCTCCGGCGTGAGGAGCCCCTTGAATTTTTTCTCCCTCAGCCGGGTTCTTTCAAGGAGCAGCTCCCGGCTTTCCTCGTCCAGGGGCAGGTCCACGAGCAGCGCGGTGGTCCTGCTGTCGCGGCTCACCAGGCGCCCGGCGTAAATGGGATTTTCCTGGAACTCCCGCTTTGCCTTTTCAAGGTCAATGCCGGGGGTTTCCAGGGTGGGGAGCTCGGCGGACTGCCCGCCCAGGGAGACGGGGGAACTGAACAGGAGGGGGACATCCAGCATGGTGGTGATCGAAGCCGCCCCTTCGAGCTGCTTGAGCTCTTCCCGCAGGAGTCGCAGCCTGGAAAGCGCGCTTTTGGAAAAAAGATCGTCATGGGGGGTGTAGGTGATGATCAGGGAATCCGGGGAACCGTATCGGGCGCTCGTTTTACGGTGGTACCGCAGGGCCGAATCGTTTTCAAGGACAAGGGAATCGGCCGATGCATCGAGCTTGAAACGAGGAGAAGCCCCCGCGAAAACACCGGCTATGATCCCCATGACAAGAAGGGTTGCCAGGGGGCGTTTCAGGATCAGCCTGTCGTAAAGGTCGATGAGCATGTCCGGTCCGTTCGGTGTTGAGAAACGGTTATTAAACATGGCGCGGTGACGGTGATATTGCTATAATACCATCAAATTCCGCACAGGTCGAAATAATATTCCTTAAGTGGGCAATGTCTTTCAATAAATCGGCATGCGCCGACAATCGGAAATGTCGGCACCGATGATCGGAGTGCAATGCCCCGACAGGTGCGTGGGAAGGCATTAATAACTCAACTTTGGAAGTTGCGGCGATTGTCCCGAAACGCGGTACGGAACCGTGCTTTAAGGGCGAAAACGGAAAGAGGGCCTTTCCGGGAATGTGCGACCGGTCCGCCGGGAAAGTTGAAAGTTGTGTTTATTTCCCTCCGGACGATGGGAATAGGAAACGGGTCCCGGTGCCGGCAGCAGTTTCCGGTGATCGGTTCGAGGGTGTCGTTAGCTTTGATTGGATGCCAATCGGGGAACATTTGAAAGGAGTTGGACCATGGAGCATAGGCAATGTTTGAACAATGTACTCGTACCCGGATTGATTCTCCTTATGCTGGTTGGTTTCACGGGGAGTGGAATATCGGGAATTCCGGAACCCATTACGCAGGTTGAAAATTCCGTGAACGAGGTACTCCGCCTCCTGAACGATCCGGAGTTGTCCGCAGAGTCGGCGACGGACAGGAGAAGGCAACGGATTATGGCGATTGTTGATCAACGTTTTGACTTCGGCGAGATGAGCAGGCGTACCCTGGGAAATTACTGGAAGGGAATCGGGGAAGGCGACCGGAAAGCGTTTGTCGACAAATACGCCCTGCTCCTGAAAAACAACTATGTGGGCAAGTTGGAGAGCTATTCGGGAGAAAAGGTCGTTTTCGAAAGGCAGATCGTCAAGAAGTCCAGGGCGGCGGTTTTTACCCATTTTCTTCGAAACAAAGAAAAGATCGTCATCATCTACAAGCTGGTGCAAAAAAATGAGACCTGGCTTGTTTACGATATGGTGATCGAAGGGGTGAGCGTGGTTAAAAACTATCGCTCCCAGTTCGATTCAGTCATAAAGAATGAAAAATTTTCAGGGCTGCTGAAAAGAATCGATGATAAAAACAGGTCGCGTAAGCCTTGACGCCCCATCCACAGCCGGGTTAATAAGGGCGAAAAGCCCGTTTCGGTGTGCCCGCCCATGCTCAAGTGGATGAAAGGCGGTACGTGGGCGGGATTTTTCAGGGGATCGATGGGACGTAGGGTTGCCGGCGTGATACTCCACGGCGAAAGGTCCGCTGCGATGGGCTTACCCATGCTCACATGAATGAAGGACGGAACGTGGATGGTTTTTTTCAGGGGGGCGATGGCGGATTAGGGTTGTTGGAGTGATAATTCATGGCGAAAAGCCCTGTGCGGTGGGCTCGCCCATGCTCAAGTGGATGAAGGGCGGTGCGTGGGCGTGATCTTTCAGGGGATCGATGGGAGCTTAGGGCGCCGGTGGAAAAATCCATGGGAGCGCCGAGCCCGGTATTTTAATGAAGGGGATGTAATGGATCTGATGGAAGGTGGTTCGGAAGAGGTGATTTGTGTTGGGTGCGGTGAATACTTGTCGCGCATCAACGGCCGTTACCAGGAGGATGAAAACGGAAATTGCTGGTGTCACGAATGCAAAACGCCGTATGAGGGGATGTGCGCCGGGTGCGGAAGGGCCTTTAAAGCGGGTTTCCTGCCTTTCTTGTTACAATCCCATGACGGGAACGAAACGGCATGGTGCGAGATCTGCTCCGGATAACCGGTGATTAGCATTCTATGAATCCTTGTTTTTGCCGTCGTAAATCGAAGCATGCTCCTTGGGATAGTTTTTCTTCAAACACTCGGGGCATATGCTGTGACTTATATCCGCTCCGGAATATTTATGGATATAAACATCAACCTGTTCCCAGTAACCTTTATCATCCCTGATTTTTTTGCAGAATGAACAGAGCGGCAGAATACCTCTCAATGTTTTTATTTCACCAAGGGCCTTTTGAAGTTCCTCTATGAGTTCGTTTCTTTTTTTCTCGGCTTTCTTCTGTTTGGTAATATCGCGATGTGTTCCGATCATTTTCAAGGGATTGCCGGCCCCGTCATACTCGGATATCAGCCCCTTTTCCCAAAGCCATATCCACTCTCCGTTTTTATCTTTAACTTGATATTCAAGCTCATAATATTTTGTTTTACCTTCCCGGTAATCTTGAAAAGCCCTTTCAAATTCGGGAAAACTGTCGGGATGAACAAGCTGCTGCCACCATTCGAAGTCGACGGTTTGCGTTTCGGGCTCATGTGTGAAAACATGGAGCCAATTCCGGCTCAAGGTTATAAGGCCGGTCTGAGTATCCCACCCCCATATACCTTCATCCGTTCCCACTAAAACAAGCTGTAACAATGTTTTGCTGTTCAGGAGTTCTTCTTCCGATATCCCTGAGATAATGTCGTTCCCGCTTCCCGGATTTGCGACTGCCTGCATCCTTGAATTATCGGGTTTTTTAGTTGTCATGGCTGATAATAAATTATTTTAATCCGGCAGGTTAAAATCTAAATCCTGTTCTATTTAAAGACCGCCGAGAGTCGCTGTTGATCAACAGATTAGAATTAAACGGACTTCCGGAAAAAAAGGGGGCAGATCTGTTTTCCCGTGGAAAATATTGCTTCCAAGCCCCTGGTCCATACTTAAGGACACCCAATATAATAGACACACAATAAATTCCGCTGGACACGCGCAGCATGCCTATTTTGCTTGATCAATGTGTATTCTAATTTTTTCCATGCGTCCTAAATGGATGCAATATAGCATTTCAAGAGTGCTGATGCTTGAAGTTTTTTAGCATTTATCAAATATGTTCCAGCTGTCTGTCATAAATGAAGTCGATTATAGCCGGTTTTTTCGTATTAAATAAAGAGGCCGGGCAAGTATCATTGATCGATCCCGGGCCGCCGTATGCGCATTATGCAAAGTGGAAGGGGATAATAAAATTCTTGACATACCTGTGGGTAGGTATGTGTGTTGTGTTCAGTAACGGCAAGCAGGAAAACCATTCAAATTGAAGGGGTTGCCGTGAGGCGATAATGCCGGCCCCATATGAGACCGATAACCGGAAAGGCTCTTATCCATGAACGTATATCTGATCAAAGCATCCGCGCCCGGCCCCTTTAAAGAGTACAAGAAGGCCATGGGCGCGCCCCCTCAAAACATCTTTTCCGTTGCCGCCGCGACTCCGGACGGGGTGGGCATCGAAATGTGCGATGAAACCATCGGTATGAAGCCCTTCCTGAAGACCCGGGCGGATATCGTTGCCCTGTTCTTTCATACACCGGATGCGGTGCATGCCTATAAGCTGGCGGAAAAGTTCAGGGCCCGGGGCAAAACCGTTGTGCTGGGCGGGCTGCATCCCACGGCCCTGCCCGATGAAGCCGCGAATCACGGGGATGCGGTTCTCGTGGGAGAGGCGGAGGGGATCTGGGGAAACTTGCTCGATGATCATAAAAACCAGACCCTCAAGCGGGTTTACAGAAGGGATGAACCCGTTGACCTTGCCCATGTGAACCCCTATCCCACGAATATCATTCCCCCTTCGAAATACGGGCACCTCTGGTCCATACTGGTGTCCCGGGGCTGCGTGCATCGCTGTGAATACTGTGCGGTCCCGCCGTTTTTTCGGGGAAATTACAGGCTTCGGCCCATCGACGACATCGTTGCCGAAATCAAGGCGGCCCCCACCGACTGGTTCGAGCTGCATGCGAACAATCTGACGGCGGACAGGGAGTATGCCCTGAAACTCTTCACGGCCTTGAAACCGCTGAATATCAAATGGTTCGGGGAGTCGACCATCAAGATGGCGGACGATGCGCAGCTGCTCCGGGCCGCTGCGGACAGCGGCTGTAAAGAGTTCCTTATCGGAATCGAAACCTCCTCCCGGGGGGCTTTGAAAAACTCCGGCAAGGGGTTCGTGGACCCGGACACCACAAGGGAGAAGATCCGCATCTTCCATGAACACGGCATCAAGGTGATCTCTCCGATCATCTTCGGGTTCGACTCCCACACCCCGGATATTTTCGAGGAGAGTGAAGCGTTCGTAAGGCATATCGGGATCGATGAGATTCAGCCTGTACTTCTGATCCCGTTTCCGGGAACACCCCTTTATGAGCGTTTGAACTCGGAGAATCGTATCCTGAGCCGCGACAGGTCCCTGTATGACGGGAACAACGGTGTTTTTCAGCCCGCGAACATGACGGCCGAGGAGCTGGAGGAGGGCACGGAGCGGTTCTGGAAAGAGATCCGCAAGAAAAAAGCATCGGCTGGGGGTTCCAGAGATAAACCCGGCTCCGGTTCGAACGGCTTCGGCGCCCTTGGCGGCGGGCCCGCATTGTCCAGCGGCGGCTCTACCCTTCGCTGGAAATCGATGCTGGCCCTGGGGCTTATCGGCACGGGCATCTGGTTCGACTGGTACTGGATCTGGGGCCTGCTGGCCCTCATCTGGGGCATCACCGATCTTCGAAACCGACACACATATCTCCTTGAGGATATCCCCAGGTCGGAGTCGCCCATCCTCTACTGGATCGTGGTCCTTATGTGGCTGCTGCTGGGGATATGGGCGCTTTCCACCTCGCCTGTTTTTGCAAGCCGGGAAGGCGCTCCCAAGCCCGGAATCTCCTCTTCCGGGCAAGGCGAGAGCCCGGCCCTGAATTCACGGACGGCCGGGGGAAAGAAACCTTTGCCGGCGCGCGAAGGCGAATCCGTGAAGAATTGCCGGCAAGTGAAGGATCAACGCTTTGGATTTACATTTGAAGGCCCCGAAACCTGGAAAAGCTTCAAGGAGAGCGATCCTTCGAGCGTTACCCTTCATCTCCGGCAAGCCGATGAAAGCGCCGGCGTGACGGCGGTTGCGGTTGATTACCAAGAGACGCTTTCCCTTAATACCTTTATGGGGGACATGGAAGCGGAACTCCGGCCGGAACTCGGCCTCGATAAAAGCACACGCTCAAGCACGACCATAAAACCCATCCCCCTGGGCAAGCAGGGAGCGCGAATGGTGTTCCGGCAATATGACGGTCATTACGGAGGTGAAAAATTGACAATCCGGGTCGGGTATGCCGTGAAAAAGTCCAGGGGGTACGCGATGGTCGGTGTGTGCGGGGCAACAGACCGGCAAAATGAGCTTATCGTGAGTCGTATATTAAGCAGCTTCAAGTTGACGAACACCTTTTAGGTCCTCCGCCGGAGGCTGAGGTTTTTATTTCGGAACAAACAACGGTACGGCCGTAGAATGCGAGACTTTCGGAGCGGGTACCGGCAACCCTGAAAAAGCAGGAATAAAATGGCACGCAAAACAAAACAGGAAGCAGAGGAAACCAGGGAGAAAATCCTGACGGCGGCATTGAACATCATCCACAAAAAGGGCTATGCCCGCACAACCTTCGTGGACATCGCCAGGGAGATCGGCCTCACGAAAGGAGCGGTTTACTGGCATTTCAAGAGCAAGCCCGAGATGTTCCTCGCCCTGGGCAGGCAGATGGAGGAGAGAATCGAGGAGATGCTGCGTAACCTCCTGGACAATACCCGTACGCTCATGGAGCTGAACAGGGCCTTGCGCGAGATGACCCTCCTCATGAGCGAAGACGAGGCCCTTCGAAAATACTACACCATCGTGTACTACAGGATGGAGTGGACCGAGGAACTCATGCCCATAAAAGCGTTTTTCGACCGGCAGGACGAGTTGATGCTGGAGTGGATCGGGGAGGTGCTGGAACAAGCCGGGGGGGGCGGGGAGATCCCCCGTAACAGCCATATCCCGGTTCTCGCAAAGGCCCTCTACGGGATCGTGGGGGGGCTCCTTGCATACTGTCTGTCGGAAGAGTCGCCGAACGAGGTCTCCCGGATCGTCCGGGCGGGTCTGGATATCTTTTTTGCCGGTCTTTCGGCACACGGGGCGGATGCGGAATGAAGCGTTCGAACATATCGCTGGAGGCGCTGATCAAACGCTTCTGGAAAAAGACCCTGCCCACATGGCTGCTGGTAGCGTGGAGGGCATATTTCTGCTGCTTATCCCCCTGGTGATCGGCTGGGCGGTGGACGACCTGAACGGGGGAGAAACCCGGGGGCTTTGGCAACTGTTCGCGGTTTGCCTGATGCTCCTGATCGTCGGCGCCTGCCGGCGGTTCCACGATACCCGTGTTTATTCCGGCATCTACAGGGAGGTGAGCAACGAGCTGGTCCTCCGGGAAAAGGCCAGGAAAACGGATCTTTCAAGGATCTCGGCACGGACCCATCTCTTTACGGAATTCATCGAGTTCCTTGAAAATTCACTTCCGGATATTTTCAACCAGTTCGTTGGGCTGGTGGGGGCGCTTGTTAACATCGCCTTGATTGATCTCAGGGTTTTATCCGCGTGCCTTCTGGGCGCCCTCATGACCCTTGGGATCTTCATGTTGAGCCAGAACCGGATGCTTCGCCTCAACAGGGGGCAAAACAACGAGCTTGAAAAGCAGGTCGATATTATCGCGGCCCATGACCCGGACGGCCTCGGGAAGCATTTCAGGGCGCTCATGGGCTGGAATATCAAACTCTCGGACCTGGAGACGATCAACTTCTCCCTGACCTGGATTGTCCTGGCCGGAGTTCTACTCTACTCCATCGTTGCCGTGGCATCATCGGACACTGCCGGCTTCGGCAGGCTTGTATCCACGGTCATGTATGTCTTCGGCTTTATTGACAGCGTCATGACCTTCCCCCTCTACTATCAGCAGATGATCAGGCTGGGAGAAATCGCCGACCGCCTTGGGTAAACTTCTTCGAAAATGAAGTTCCAACGCAAAAGGAGTGTTCCATGAAAACAAAACGGTTTATTCCTGTTCTGAACCTCTGTGCCGGTCTTCTCTTTTGGGCATGCGCACCTGCCGTTGCCGCCCCCCCTGAACCCGAAAAGGAATCCGATTTTTACGCGTTTGAATCCGGCCCGGTCAGGCCCATCCGCCTGACGCCGGACGGAAAAAAACTGCTGGTGCTCAATATTCCGGCGGGCCTTCTGGAGGTTTTCTCACTGGATGAAGGGGTGCATGAGCACAGCATTCCCGTGGGGCTGGAGCCGGTGGCCGTGGCGCCGCGCACCGACACGGAGATCTGGGTTGTGAACCAGCTCTCCGACAGCGTCAGCATCGTCGATATCGGACGGAATCCCGCCGTGGTGGTCCGCACGCTGCTGGTGGGGGACAGCCCCGGGGATATCGTGTTTGCCGGCCCCGGCAACTCCCTTGCCTTTGTTACCACCGCCCGTCGCGGCCGGCACCGGACCCACCCGTCCATACGGGATGTTCCTGGGGCGGGGGATCCCCTGTTGACGACGCCGGGGGTTCCAAGGGCGGATGTCTGGGTTTTTGACGCAAACAACCTCGGTACCGCCCTGGGGGGCAAACCGGTAAAGATCATCGAGTTGTTCGGGGACACCCCCCGCGCCCTTGCCGTGAACAAGGCGGGAGAGAAGGTGTATGCCGCCGTTTTCCATTCCGGCAACCAGACAACCGTTGTTCACGACGGCGTGGTTCCCGATACCTGGAATGAAGATCCCGGAGAGAGCCCGCATCCCGAAGAACCCGTTCCCCCCCCTTTACCGGCCGTGGGGTTGAACGACGGCAAACCGACGCTTCCCGGTGGCCTGATGCTGCCCATGGAGGCCTATGAAAACATGGCGCCGATTTTACCGGTGGAAACAGGGCTCATCGTCAAGTTCGACAACGAGAAGGGGATGTGGCACGATTTTCACGGAAGGGATCCGGAAACGGGGGAGGCGAGAAGGCGGAACTGGAACTACGGCGTTCGCTTTACCCTGCCCGACTATGATGTTTTTGAAATCGATGCGACTTCAAAAGAGCCGGCCGTGACCAACAGGTTTGCCCACGTCGGCACCATCCTCTACAACATGGCGGTGAACCCGGCGAACGGAAAGGTGTTCGTCACGAACACGGACGCCAACAACCTGACCCGCTACGCCGGTCCACCCTACGAAGTCGCGCCGGGCCTGCCGAAAGAGCGCACCTACACGGGGGAGATGCACTACGCGCGGATAACGGTAGTGGACCCCGGGGATTCCAGCGTGTTGCCGAGGCATCTGAACCGGCATATCGACTACACACTGAGCCCCGAAGAGATGCGGGCCACCGACACCAACGAAAAGAGTCTGGCAACCCCCCTTGCAATGGAATTCAGCGGGAACGGCCGGGAGGTATACGTGGCGGCGTTCGGTTCCTCGAAGATCGGCGTGTTCCTTGCGGAGGAGCTGGAGAAAGGCAGCTTTACCCCGGGAGAGGGGCATATTGCCGTCACCGGCGGGGGGCCTTCCGGACTGGCCCTTGACGAGGCGCGCGGCAAACTCTATGTGACGACCCGCTTCGACAACGGCGTTTCCGTTATCGACCTGGATTCCCGCGGGGAGGTGCTCCACCATCTCCTGTATAACCCGGAACCCGAATCCTTCAGGGCCGGAAGGCCCCTTCTCTACGACGCCGCCACCTATTCCGAAAACGGCGAGGCCTCCTGCGCCGGTTGCCATGTGTTCGGGGGCTGGGACGGCCTTGCCTGGGACATCGGCATTCCGGTGAAAAAAAGCGCCGGGAAAAACGCCCTCTGCATCCACTCGGAAAAGGCCGTGGCGGCATGCCGCAACGATCCCGGCTCTGCAATGTGCGGCAACGACCCTGTTTTCAGTGACCCCGATTTTCTTGCATATCTCAATGGAAGCGGCGACCTTCGCCACCTGAACACCATGCCCGGTCCCCAGGTCACCCCCTCCTGGAAGGGAATACGGAATCACGGCCACCTGCACTGGCGGGGAGACACCAACAACCGCGCCGAGCTCGACGACAGGGGCGTGATTCCAACGGAAGAGGGGGGATTTGAAAACAATCGGGACGCCTGTTTCGACCGGGACAATCCCGTCGATTACGACGAGGTGCTCTCGCTGAGAAACCTGACCACGGCCCATCCGGGATTTAACGGCAATGTTGAGCCGGTTGTAACGGCGGACGACATGGAGCGCTTCGGGAAATTCATATTTGAACTGATGCAGCCGCCCAACCCGGTGCGCAACCTGGACAACTCCCTTACGCCGGAACAGAAACGCGGGCGGGATTACTTTTTCGGAACCCTGGACCCGGGCCGCCCCGGGCGGGTAACCCACACGGCATCGGGCGCACCACCCCTGAATCACGGGGTTGATCCCCAGCCTCGCATGGAGGGGGAGCCGGTGGGGTTTACCTGCAACGACTGCCACCGGGTTTCACCGGAACACGGGTTTTACGGCACCGACGGCAACGCCGCTCCATCCGGTGAAGCCCAGGTGATGAAGACCGCCCAGCTTCGAAACCTCTATGCCAAGGTGGGTATGTTCGGCCTTCCCGATAAAAGGGGGTTCAGGACCTATCCGGGCGGAAATGCCCACCGGGGGGATCAGGTCCGGGGATTCGGCTTCCAGAACAACGGCGCCATGGACACGCTGTTCAACTATCTCCAGGGGAAGGTCTTCGCAAACGACCGTTACCCGAATGTGGAATTCAAAAGTCAGACCCGGCGAAGGGATACGGCAGCCTATCTGCTCGCCTTTGAAAATGATCTGGCGCCCATCGTGGGCCAGCAGATAACATTGAACAGCAGGCTCGCGGGCCCCGCCGTTTACGAGAGAATCGAGCTTATGCTGGAGAGGGCTGCTGCCCCCTGGGAGTCAAAGGAGTGCGGTGGTTCAAGGGCTGCCCCCGTGACGGAATGCGATCTTGTGGTCAGGGGCGTTGTTGACGGCGCAAGGCAAAACTACCTGTTTGATCCGCCGAGCAACCGCTTTTTGTCCGCCGAAGGAGCGGGTTTCACAAGGACCCGACTCATTACGATTTCGGAAACAGGAGAAAACAGCCTGACTTTTACCTGCGTTCCCCCGGGTGCGGGGCCGAGGTCCGTTAATATAAAAATTCCCTGATGAACCGACGGTTTCATCCACGGGTTCGAAAGCAGCTCTTGGGCAGTTTTAAGGGAAGCCATGGCGAGCAGGTCGGAAAACCCGCTCGACGTTAAGGGAAAGAGTAAATCAAGGAGGTGCGCCCGGGCGAATGGTGCTTCCGGGCGTTCACCCACGGATTCGAAAGCAGCCTTTGGACAGTACTAAGGGAAGCCATGGCGAGCAGGCCGGAAAAATCGCTCGACGTTACGGGAAACAGAAAATCAAGGGGAGGTGTACCGGATATTGGAGCTCCCGGTCCACAACCCGGGGCTTCGTTTCGAATTCATTCAGGGGCCGATTGCCGGTAAGGCATTCCTGTCTATGCCGAGGCGAAAAATGATCAACTCAATATTAAATAAGGGCAAGGCGTGAGGAACTAAATCGTTCCACATTTTGGAGAGGGCGATTCGGACAGGTGGGCATTGTAACGGTCGGCAAAAAGGTAAATCGTTTTTGCCGACCGTTTTAACAATGATGGACTCGTAAAAAGTACAAAGTTTTTTTTGACCACGCCGTAGTGCGGAACAATCAGATTAAAACAATGATCGATTGTGGTCGGTTTTTTGAATACCGACTTTTTGCAGGACCATCAGCAATGGTTCGTTACTTGGGAAGAAGTCCCCGGATATCGGGATACTGTTCCAGGAACGCCGGCGCGCCGGAAACGAAATCCGCGATCTCGGGAATCTGCAGGAGCCAGTTGTCCACCCTCAGAAGTTCCACGAACCGGGGACTGGCGAACACGTGCTCGCAGAAAGCCTTTGATCCGGACAGAAGCTCCGCCACCGGGGCCTTGCTGAAGATGTTGATCAGGTTCCCCGAATCAAAGAGGAGGTCGGGGTTGGCGATCAGTACCTTGATAAGGCTCGGGTATTCCAGGAGCACGTCGATCCTGCCGAAAAGGAGGTCGGGGTGCAGCTTCATCTGGAGGTAGTCGAACAGGAGACTGGGCAGCCAGAGGGTGATCTTCGGAAAGGCCACCAGCAGCACAAGGCCGATAAACTGGAGCACCAGAAATGGAACGATGGAGCGGTAGATATCCCCCAGGGAGATCTCCTTGGGCGCCACCGCCTTCATATAGAATAGGTTCAGGCCGTAGGGCGGGGTGATATAGGCCATCTGCATGTTCACCACGTAGAGGATGGCGAACCAGACCGGATCGAACCCAAGCGCCTTGACGATGGGAACGTAGATGGGCATGCACAGAAAGAGGATGGCGATGTCGTCCAGGAACATTCCCAGCATGAAAAAGCTGAGTTGCATAAGGAGGAGAATGACCCACGGGCTCACGTCAAGGCCGGTCACGCTCTCCCGGATCATGGCCGACGCCCCGAGTCCGCTGTACACGGCGCTGAAGGTGATGGCCCCCAGTATGATAAAGGCGTTGAAACCCGACAGGTTCAGGGTTCGGATGGCGCTGTTCCAGAAGGTTTCGGCGGTCATCTTCCCGCGTACGGCAGCGCAGATCATGGCGCCCGCAGCACCCACCGCAGCCGCCTCCGTGGGGGAGGTCACGCCTGTGAAGATGCATCCCAGGACGCTGACGATCAGGATTCCCGGAAGGACCAGAAACCTCAGGGCGGCCAGTTTCTCCCCGAGGGAGGCCCTTTGATCCGGGGGGAGCGCCGGGGCCAGCTCGGGCTGAAAATAGGCGCGAACGGCAATATAGGCCATGTACATGGCGGCCAGCATCATGCCCGGCACAACGCCCGCGGCAAACAGCCGGCCCGGAGATTCCTGGGCCACGAAGGCGTACATGATCATCATCATGCTCGGAGGGATCAGAAAGCCCAGCGCGCCCCCCGCCTGCACCATCCCCGTTGCAAGCCGTTTGTCGTAGTTTCGGGCCAGCATGGCCGGCACCGCGATAATCCCCATGGAGAGGGTGGCCGCGCTGCTCACACCGATCATGGCCGCCATCACGGCGCAGATCAGAACGGTGCCCATGCCAAGGCCCCCGCGAAGCCCGCCGCACCAGATATAGACCGCATCGAAGAGGTTCCTGGCAATCTCCGAGTTGTGGAGAATAAATCCCATGAAGATAAATAGGGGGATGGCGATCAGGGTCTTGCCCGATTCAAGGGAGAACTCCTTGAACTGGAACAGGAGCATGTTCACCAGGGAAGGTTGAAAGATCAGGGCCGTTATAATGGCGGTGGTGGACAGGGCAAAGGCGATGGGCAATCCCGTTGCCATGAGCAGCAGCATGCTGCTGAACATGAAAAAGGTGATCACCAGCTTGTGATCCGGTGTCAACCAGCCCTTTTGGGCGAAGAAAATCATCAGCACCGCATAGGCCAGGGCAACGAGGCCGAGGCCCTTCAGGGAGGTGTTGCTGTGGGTTTCTTTATCAAGATCGACGGCGGCGGCCGAAACCTCCGGCGGGGATGTTTCACCGCCGGGAGCTTTTTTTCTTTCCGGGGACTCTTTTCCCCCGGCGGAAAAGACCGGAAGGGCGGAACTGACAGGACTACTCATTGAGTTCTTCTCCGTGCACGGCAAACCATGCGTTGCGGGTGAATTGGGAGAGGCCCTGGAGGGCCAGAAGGACGATGCCGAAAAAGAGGCTCACCCTCCAGTGGTACAGGGGCTGGCTCAGGGTGGAGTTGCTGGTCTCCTTGATGGATGCGGAGAACAGGGCGTCCATGCCGACCTTGTGGAGGAGGAGGGAGATGAACAGGACAAAGAATATAAAGGTGGCGCAGTCCATCCCGGCCTTTGCCCGGGGCGTCCAGCGCGCGTAAAAGAGGTCCATGCTCACATGCTCCTTGCAGAGGAGGGCGTGGGCCCCGGCCCATATCATGTAGAACCCGAAAACCATCTTCGAGATCTCGTAGGCCCAGGTGGTGGGACTTTGAAAGAAATACCTTGCAACGGCCTCATAGAGCATGATCCCGCCCATTAGCAGTATCAGCGTTGCGAGGATTCTGCCGATCCGCGCGTTACAGCGGTCGATGGCCGTCACCAGGGTGATGAGGTGTTGTTTACCGTTTTTCATTAAACATATCTCCGTACATGTACCCTTGGAAAAATGGAGAATCGGGGGAGGGGCGCGCCCCTCCCCCTTGCCGGTTGATTTCCCGTTTAGGCCGGCAAACCGGTTTTACAGGCGGCCCGCTTCCTTTGCGGCCTTCTTGATGATCTCGATAGCCGTCTTGTTTCGAGGGCTTTTTGCCGCTTCCTCGTTCCATACGGAGAGGGCGGCGCGGGTCATCTCACCCATATCCTTTTCGGAGAAATTGGTGGTGGTGTTCTTGAAAAGGGCCTTCAACGTTTCCTGGTCCTGCCCGGTGATCCACCTGTAATAGCTCCAGCGCAGCTCATCGGCGGCATCCTGGAGAATCGTTTGCTGCTCCTTGGAGAGGGCGTCCCAGGACTTGGGGTTGATCACCAGGGTGTCGACGATGGGATCGAGAATGGGGCTGTTGTTGAAGAAGCGGGCGCCCTCATAGAACTTGGTCTCCTTGTACTCGAAGGCCGAGCCGTAGAGCACCCCGTCGATCTGGCCCGTTGTGAGGGAGAGGTAGATATCCTCCACCGGAACGTTCACGGGGTTGATGTTCAGCTTCTTGAGCATCTTGGCCGAGGCGCCCACCGCCCGGATCTTCATGGAGCGCATGGTGCCCACGCTGTTGATGGGGCGTTTGCCGAGGAAGTGGTAGGGCGCGGCCCACACAGGCCCCAGGTACTTTACCCCGAGGCCGGCATACTCTTCGGCGATCACCTTTCTAAGCCCGTATTTCTCGTAGATCGCCTCGGCCTCGTCGGCGGAGGTCCAGCTCATGGGCAGGCCCGACTCGATGGAGCCGATCTTGCTCTCGGTAAAGTGGTGGCCCATGCCCCGGCCCATGTCGATGGTCCCGGTTTTTACGGCATTGAGGATCTGGCTGGAGGGAACCAGTTCACCGCCCGAGTAGACCTCGATGCGGACGGTGCCTTTGCTTTTCTTTTCCACCAGGGCCGCGAACTCCTTTTCGGCGTTGAGCATGTTGGTGCCGTAGTAGCTCTGGAGCTTGAGGGTGTGGACCTTACCGGCAGCCGATACCGTTGAAGTTGTAGCCAAAAGGGCGAAGCTTAAAAGGAAAATCAGTTTTTTCATGATGCGTCTCCACGTTCATTAATGGTTAAGAACTGCTCTGCGATCAAATCCGGGGGCTGATCGCTGTACTGAAAGGGGGGCTCCCGGTTGTCTTTACGATATCCGGCGTTTGAACCGATATCCAGCTACTGCAATGATGCCCGTCGCTTGTACCTATACCCGTGCCTGTCGCTGATTTCGGGAAACAGGGCCGCCAAATGCGGAGGGAAACCTTATGCAGTGCGCCTGGAGCGGGCATGGAAGCCGGACAGCGCCTTATCTTCCCTCTTTTCTGTTCAGTGCTATAAGGGAGATAAAATCAAAGGCGATTCCCGCCGCCGCGAAAGCGGTGATCTTGCCCGGAGAGTCCGTGGCCGGAAGCACCTCCACCACGTCGAAACCGACAAAATCAAGTCCCCGCAGGCCTTCCAGAACCAGTTGCTGGGCTTCCATGGTGTTGAATCCGCAGATCTCGGGGGTTCCGGTTCCCGGTGCGTAGGCCGCATCCAGGAAATCGATGTCAAAGGATACGAACACGGGGTTGTTCCCCACGCGCTCACGGATTCTTCGGGCGGTCTCCTCCATGCCCATCTTGCGCACGTCCCAGTTGCTCAGAAGCTCCACCCCCGCCTCCCTGGCGAATCCAAGCTGGTCGGGGTCGTACAGAGGGCCTCGGAGTCCCACCTGAATGGAGTTCTCGGGAAGGATCAGGTTCTCCTCGATAGCCCTTCTGAAATAGGTGCCGTGGTTGTACAGTTTTCCAAAATACAGATCCCCGGTATCGCTGTGGGAATCGAAGTGCACCATCGCCACGGGGCCCTTTGCCGCCGCCGCTGCCCTCAGCTCGGCAAGGGTGATGGAATGATCCCCTCCCAGGCAAAGGGGGATCACCCCCTTTTCGAAGACCGGTTTGAGGCCCTTTTCGATCTCCCCGTAGGTTTCCTCTATAAAACCCGGGATTGTCGGGAGATCCCCGTAATCGACGCCGGACAGGTGGTCAAAAATATTGACGTCCAGCACGGGGTTATAGGGTTTCAGTATCCCGGAAACATCCCGGATCGCCTGGGGCCCGAAACGGCTGCCGATCCCGTAGGAGCAGCCGGTATCAAAGGGAACTCCGGTCACGACGAAATCCACATTTTCCAGTGTCGGTTCATTGGGCAGGCGCATAAAGGTGCGGATGCCGGAAAATCTGGGGGATTGAAGGGAGTCGACTGGTTGATACTTGGTCATAAAAAATCCTTTTAACGGTTAAGCTTTCTTGTCCTCGTTCATGAATACGTATTGGGCCGCGCAGCTCATTCTCGTAACACTGCAAGCTTGATGCCGGCGAAGCGAGTCCCTGTTTTCGGGGCTTCTTGGGCCGTGAGCCCTTTAATGCTATTCATTTCCGGGTAGTTGGTGCGTTGCTGTAATGGCCCGTTGAATTATCAAGCATTGCAATAAGCCGATAATATATGCCATTACTGTGTTTATGACTGTCTACCCATTATTGGTTGCGGATACCCAAGAATGAATAGCCTGGTGTGGGGTGAATGATTGCTGTTGCAATTTGGGGCATAACGTATAGCCTCTGCCCTAAAATGGGAGCTGTTCAAACCGGTATCGAACCGGTTGAGATGCCTTGGTAGCGATTGACCGCAATTTTTACAACGGACGCTTCGGTATTCGGGAAAAGGAGAGAGATTTATTTTTTCCTTGTTTGGCGGATGATACTGTTTCCAGAATCCTAACCTGTAACCCCGGAACCCCAACCTTATAATCCTGCGTGGAGTGCAAGGGCCAAATATCGCAGATCCGGAGGAACAAAGATAAGGCGCGGAGCGGCCGGAGTTGGAGTAATGGGAGAGAATTAGAAATCGTGAACGTTATGATTATACGCAACGCAGGGGGATTGTGAGAGGTTAAGAAGGGGGCCTGGAGCCGGAGAGTACTTGAAAGGAAACTGCGGATAAAGGGGGAGTCTGCGGAATCGGAACCGCCAGTGCAAGCCGCTTGCCGCATATTCGTATGTGCTTGAAAATGTAGTTTGATAAGCAACCCGAGAAGGAACCGGTAAGTGATCGGGAAAAGTGCTGGGCATGTGGTCGGGAAAGGTGGCGATGAGGAGGTGAAAAATGAACGAAAACAGTAGAAAAAAGAAAGATATGTTCGTGGAGGGCGGGGATTTTTACACCCTTATGGACTCCATTCACGACAATATCGTTATCACGGACCACAAGGGGGTGATCCAGTGGGTGAGCCCCTCCTGTGAGGAAACTTACGGAATGAAGGCCGAGGAGTTTATCGGCCGGGACACCTTTGAAATGGAGCGACGTAGGATTTGGTACCCGGCCGTTGCCCCCATGGTATTGCGCAGCAAGAAGAAGATCACGATCCTGGAGCACACCCAGGGAGGGGAGAAGCTGGTGGTCACGGGCTTTCCCATCCTGAACAGGGACAACGAGGTCGAGAAGGTGATCAGCTACTCCTTCGACCCCTCCCACCTGCTGGAGCTCAACGAGCAGTTCGAAAACATGAAGAGCCTGATAACAAGGTACACCGCCGAACTCCGGGAGTTGAGGGAAAAGGAGATGCATCTTCCCGGGGTTGTGGCGAAAAGCGAGAAGATGACCGCGATCTTCAAGCTGATCATGAAGGTGGCGGAGGTGGAGACAAACCTCCTGATCACGGGGGAGTCCGGCGTGGGAAAGAGCCTTCTGGCCAGGAAGATTCACCAGAACAGCACCCGGCGGGACGGCCCGTTCATCGAGATCAACTGCGGGAGTATTCCGGAAAACCTCCTGGAGTCGGAGCTCTTCGGTTATGAGCCGGGCGCCTTCACCGGGGCAAGGCGCTCCGGAAAGGTGGGCATGATCGAACTGGCCCAGGAGGGCACCCTGCTCCTGGACGAGATTGGGGAGCTGCCCCTGAACCTCCAGGTAAAGTTGCTCAAGGTGATCCAGAGCAAGGTCCTGAACAAGATCGGGGGAATCAAGGAGATCCCGGTGGATTTCAGGCTGGTGGCCGCAACGAACCAGGACCTGGATGCACGGGTCCGCTCGGGAGACTTTCGCGAGGATCTTTTCTACCGCCTGAACGTGGTCCCCATCCATGTCCCCCCCTTGCGTGAACGGCCCGAGGATATTTTGCCCCTTGTGATGCATTTCCTGAAACGGGCCAACCGGCAATACGGCAAGAACAGAACCCTGTCCGACAATGCCGTGAACACCCTGATCGCCTATGAGTGGCCGGGCAACGTGCGCCAGTTGCAGAACATCG
>PPCM01000504.1_pt1 | contig 32638 bp, 23 predicted proteins | sample 1555541 | NCBI WGS metagenome assembly PPCM01 (sample SAMN05284479, study PRJNA326546) | Marine sediment metagenome, whole genome shotgun sequencing project. | isolation source: marine sediment | place: Germany: Wadden Sea | collected 2012-09-05
TTTCCACGGGATACACCGCGCCCCATATATCCAGGTGGTAAAGGGCATTAATACCGCGTGGAGCCAACGTATCGAGTTGAATGGCCGATCATGTGATCAAGCCCTGTGATTGAAACCCTGGGCAAGGTGTATAAAAATGATGAGATCGCCCGGGTGGAAAAGATGTCTCCGGAAGATCGGCTGATGTATCACAAGCAAAACAGCGAGCCTCTGATGAGTGATCTCGCGTCATGGCTTGCCACGCAGATCGATAAGAAGCTGGTTGAGCCAAACTCGGGATTGGGTAAGGCCGTCAAATACATGATCAAGCATTGGGATAAGCTCACCCTTTTCCTCTCGGTCCCGGGGGCGCCCCTGGACAACAATGAAGCTGAAAGGATATTGAAACGAGTCATCCTTCATCGAAAAAATGCCCTATTCTACCGCAGCCAACTCGGGGCGTATATTGGAGATATGTATATAAGCCTTATTCACACCTGCAGCCTGATGAAAGTCAATCCCTTCGATTATCTGGTTGCCCTTCAGAGACATTCTTCCGAGGTGTTTAGAGATCCTTCTCAATGGATGCCGTAAAATTATAAAAACACCATAACTTTGACTGCCGCGTAACTCCCTGATGTATTATCCGAGGGGCTGCATCTTCTGGAGCACACCTTCTCTCGCATTGAAAAGATCGACTCCTGAATTGCGGGGTTAAGGATCGCATGTTGCCCTGTGATTATCCCTGTCAAATTGTAAAAGAGCCGCTCAAACGCATTCTTGTGATTGATTATGTCAAGTATACATAGGTGTTTTAAAGGTTCCAAGCTGGCCTGCCGGAAGGACACGCCCCTTTTGCGGCAGGGACAGGCTGCCGTCTCCGACCAGCACGGAGGAATGCGGGGGACGCGGGGAGATCTCCGCCGGTTTTTCGGGATCGAGAAGCGGTCCGTCCATGGTCCGGTCCAGCAGAACGGGAAGGGACCACTGGGCATAGGGATCTTCAACGAATGATGTGCCTGTTGCCCCTTTTTCGGGGGGACCGGCCCAGCGGCCGTTTGCCGTGACGTTTCGGGCCAGGCTGATGGCGCGGCCAACGGTTTCCCCCTGGGAAAGACGTCGGAAAAGCTCGGCACTGAAGACCGACGCCGCACTGTCCATTACGGACAGGCGCATGCCCAGCACCCGCTCAACCCCTTCCTGATGGAGTCTTCCGGCCACATCGCCGATTGTTGCGGCCGTATCGTCCCCCCTGGCCGACCGGCAGGCCGATATCACCACCAGGCCGGGTCGCCGCCCCTTTGGAAGGGAGCCCAGCTTTTCGGCAAACTCCCCCGCGGGTATTGCCTTGCGCTTCCAGGTGGTCTCGTCCTCGAACAGGAGGCCCCATTCGGGTTCTCCGCTGCTGTTTTTTGCCTGTGCGCCGTGCATGCTCAGAATCACCGCATGGTAGGAGCTGTGCTCCAGTTTCTCCATCAATGTTGAGAGGCAGCCGTCTTCGGCGATATGGATATCGATCTCACCCTTTGAAAAAGGTCTGTCCAATGCGGTAAAGAGGAGTTCCTCCTCCATTTCGAAATCCAGCCGGCTCTTTTCCGGATCAAGATCGTCCGGTGACGAGACGAAAAGAAGAATCTTCAGGGGCCTTGCCGCGATTGAAGGACGTTTATCGCCTCTGCCGCGGATTCTCCGCAGGACCGTGCACCACGAATGGCGCCCGGCAAACCCGATCTCCGGGTGTTCGCTGTAAAGCAGCTCCCAGGGCAGGTGATAATAGTCGGAGCCCTTTATAATAAGCCGTACAGGGCGTTCATCGTCCCTGGCGTCTTCGATCGTTTCGAGGAGTTCCGCCGGGTCAAGATTCGATGCCGTCCAGAGGAGCCGGCCGATGTTTTCGAGAATCCCCGTTTCCGCAACAGGTGCAGGGATTCCGCTCGGATGGTCCAGCCTGAAGTTCAGTTGTTCGGAGAGTTTGTTGACGGTTTTTAATGTTTTTTCATCCAGGCTCGGTTCTATCGGTATATCCAGGCTGTTCTCTGTCATCTGTCCCCCTTCAGGCGAGTTTGCTTTTGAGTCCTCTCAGCATACACTTTTCTTCGATATAGATCCGGGGAATGGTGATCTTGACATTCTCTCCGCAGTACTGGCAGTTGACGACAACATCTCCGGTGCCTTCCGCATCCGCTTGCACAAGGGGAAAACGAACGTGAAAGGGCTTATCGCAGTTTTCGCAGATTATTTTGTATGTCTTCATTTCCTCAGTCATATATTCCTCCTGATCGCGCGATGTCGTTTCGTTACCGTGCCGGTTGCAGGGATAAAATCGCATTATCAAAGAGTCCAATTAAAACCACAAGAAAAAAACACCTTTTAAATTAATGGGTTAATTAACGCAGAACGCGTCGCCTGTTTGTCGTTTCCCGTTTGATGAGGGTTTACGGGAAATCAGGATGTTGACATTGGAAAAAAGAAATATTTTCAATGCCTGTTCGAGCCGACCAACACCCTCGGCCCCTTCCATAACACCGATCTTATACAATCCGACCATCAAATTCCGCTGCTAGTCCGCTCGCTCCGGCTCCAAATCCACAATACGCTCGACCATTTCAAGATTTTCAAGACAGGCGTCGCGAGCTTCTTCGTTACAGGACAATCGCAGCGACCTGCGAAGCGTACATTGAAAGGATATACAGGATGTGAGGGGCCTGACCTCGGCAAATCGCTTCCAGAAATATCAACCAAAGGGACCCCACAAGGCACCGGGGCACCATTGTCTCAAACCGCAATAACATACAAGATTTGGTGGGAACAAAAAAGCAATCATGCGCATCGGAGTTCAATGATGGTTGATAAACTGAAGCAAAACAATAAGCGAGGAAAACAAGATGAAATGTGTCATGGTAATTGATGCGGACCTGCCGTTGGGACTGATCGCCAATACCTCGGCTGTTCTGGCCATGAGTATCGGTAAAAGAATGCCGGAGTTGGTGGGCAATGATATTGACGATGCCGGTGGTTGTGTACACCCGGGCATCACGACCATACCCATCCCCCTGCTGAAAGGGGACCGGGAGAAAATCCGCTGCCTGAGAGACAGGGCGGCGGATGAGCCGGATAGTATTTTTGTGGTTGATTTTTGTGACGTGGCCCAGTCCTGCAACTCCTATGGAGATTATACAGCGCGACTCGAAAAAACACCGCCGGGCGATCTGAACTATCTCGGCATTGCCCTGATGGGACCAAAGAAACAAATCAACAGGTTGACCGGATCCCTTGGGCTTCTCCGGTAAACACGGCTTTGCCGCCCAACCCTGACGGACCCGCCTTGAAACCAAGCCCCTGTCTGCCCCGGATGGAACAGCAGGAGCTTTAGGGTCCGCGGTTTCGTCAGGGTTCAGGCCCCCAAAGCACGCTGATAGTTTCGAGGGGTGACCCCCACGTGATCTTTAAACTTCTTCGAGAAATGGGCCTGATCATAAAAGCCGGTGGTCAGGGCGGTCTCCACGACCGGGGTTCCGGATTCCAGCATCTGTCTGGCACAACGAATGCGCTGCTCATTCTGAAATGCATGGGGGGGCATTCCCACCTGAGCCCCGAACGTCCTGAGAAAATGCCAGTGGCTTAAGCCCGCCACCTCCGCCAGGGTTTTAAGGGAAATGCTTTCGAACAGATGATTCACAATGTACGCCCTGGCCCGGGTCACCCCGGGATGAAGGGAAAGAGGTGGAGAGGTTTTTCCTGACGGAACCCCGTAAAGTGAAACCACCTGTGAGATCACATCCAGAATCCGACTCTCCTTCTCAAGCCGGGAACCCGGGCCTTCAATCACCGCCACCAGGGAGAGCATCTCCGCAAACAACCCGGGGTGCCGACCGTGGGGCACACGAAAAACAGGCGGTCCCATGGATTGCAGCCCCATCCCATGGGCCAGCTCTTTCATCCAGTCAGAATCGATGTGGAACATTTTATAGCGCCAGGGGTTGTCCGGTTGAGGGTTGCATGCATGGACCTCCTCCGGGTGAATAAAAACCAACTCCCCCGCCTCCACCAGCAGGGTCCCTTTCCGATACTCAAACAGGGTGGACCCGGCCTCCACGAGGCCAATGGAATAGGTCTCGTGGGTGTGTTTGCAAAACTTGCAGGATTCATACTCCGAGGAACGGACCCGGATAAAATCCAGTTCAGGATCCCGTGTCATGGTAAAAACGCTGTTTTTTTTGGACATCCCCTGCTCCTTTTGCTCTGATAAACCCGCCCACCGCAATGGCCGCTTACGTATCTTTCGTACTTTTCGCATAATAGATAACACTGTTTGCTTTTAAAATCATACGAATTCCTATTTTCAACTGTGTTTTGCATTCAACTTTCAAGGCGAATAAACTCGAATCTCGAAAATTGAGTTAACGAGCCATGTTCACCAACCGTGAGACATCATATTCGATTGCCCACTTGCCCTTGAGATCCCGGTTTTCTAAGCAGGAAAATAATTCACAATAAAAACGTCAACATCCCTTTGTTTTTTTATTTACATGCAAGTATAAATTCAGGATAATTCAAAGAATTGTTTCCCCACTCACATTCTCTTTCCAAAATCTTTAAAGGCTGTGTTTTCCATGAAAAAACGATACCATCTGAAACTCGATCCCAAAATGATCGAGGGCTCCCGCATAGCGCTCCTTCCAGGAGACCCCGGCCGGGTTCAAACAATTGCGAACTTTCTTGACAACGGCAGGCAACTCGCATCGTACCGTGAATGGAACTCCCATCTGGGCGAGCTGCGCGGAAAAAAGATCCTTGTGGTTTCAACGGGTGTGGGAGGCCCTTCCACCTCCATCTGTGTGGATGAGCTTGCCCAGCTCGGTGTGACAGCCTTTATCAGAATCGGAACGACCGGGGCCATTCAGCCCCATATCGTTCCGGGCGACCTGATCGTGACAACGGCATCCGTGAGGCTCGACGGCGCCGGAAGGGATTATGCGCCCGTGGAATATCCGGCCGTCGCGGATTTTGATATCACCACCGCGCTGGTGCAAAGCGCAAGGCTGTGGGGGGTAAAACACCATGTGGGGATTACGGCTTCCACGGATACCTTTTACCAGGGCCAGGAGCGATATGACTCATACGCCGGAACCGTGCCGCGTCGCCTGAAAGGCTCCATGAAGGAGTGGCAACGATTGAGTGTGCTGAACTATGAAATGGAATCCGGTACGTTGCTGGCCATGTGCGCCGCCATGGGGCTCAGGGCGGGATGTATTTCAGGGGTTCTGGTCAATCGCTGCAAGGAGGAGGAGATCGACCCGTCGATCCTCGAATCCGTGGAGTCGAAAACCATAGGGGTGGCCGTAAAGGCTGCCGAGATAATTGCATCCGCCCTCCCCTGATCATCACCGAATAATGTATCCGCCGTGTCGGGAATTCGACATTAGCCTAGCGGAAATAAAAAGTTCCACAATTCATGGGCGCGTTTCCTTCTAAATCGAAATTCCCCCCGAACCATTGTGGATTTATTTATTCAGAGCCCCTTAAACTAATGCCACACTTCGGGTGCCCTCGGCTCAAGAAACCCGAGGGATTGCCATACGCAACCGCAACGCGAATCACCGGTAATTGGGGCTTGATCATATCATCGGCCGGATTGGTTTCGTTAGGATGCACCGCGCCCCATATATCCAAGTGGAAAAGGCATTAATACCGGGGTGCGGCCAACGTATCGAGTTGAATGGCCGATCATGCGATCAAGCCCGGTAATTGTGGATATTATGATTTTTCGATCCCTTACCCTGTGACTGACATTACCGGTTCACCATAACTTTAATGAGGAGATGGAATGATGATGAAAAGTCGGATCAAGCGCATCGCACTCGGATTTTTGCTGTTCTCGTTTGTTTTTACATCCGGTTGTTCCATGACCGTATCCGCCAGGGGGGTTGAACAGAAAACCCTGGACGGCGAGATCGACAAGGTCCATGAACTGGTGGTACGGACATATCACACCATCCACGAGAACCCCGAACTGGGCAAAAAGGAGTTCAATACCCAGAAGCTGATCACAAAGAGGCTGAAGGAGATGGGATACACTGAGTTTGTTCCGTCCGAACTGGCCCCCACCTCCGTTATCACCATTTTGGATACGAAAAAACCGGGGCCGGTTGTCGCACTTCGCGCGGAGATGGACGCGCGCCCACTCGGAGAGGGCGTGGAAGAGCCGTTGTCCCATTCTCCAAGGTCACAAATTCCAGGCGTAATGCATAACTGCGGGCATGATGTCCATGCGTCGATCCTCCTTGGGGTTGCCGGCATTCTGTCAAAAAACACCTATGCCCTGACCGGAAAAATCGTTTTTATCTTTCAACCGGCCGAGGAGATTAAGGGAGGCGCGGACGATATCGTTAACGAGGGCATACTGAAAAAGCTGGGTATCGAGAAGATGTTCGCCCAGCATGTGGCGGGCGGCACGGCTGTGGGCACCGTGTCCATCTCCCCGGGGTACACCCTTGCCGGCAGCAACTATTTTACCGTTACGGTAAAGGGAAAGCAGTCCCACGGGGCATTGCCCTCGGCGGGCAGCGATGTCCCCCTTGCCGCCGCCCACCTGATTCAGGGCCTATCCTATCTGCCTGCCAGAAGAATCGATATCACCAACAGGCCGGTCGTTATCAGCGTTTCCCGGTTTTTTACACCACAGGGCGCATTAAACGTGATCCCGCCTGAAGCGACCTTCAAGGGAACCATTCGCGCCTTTGAGGATGTCACCGAAGGCACGGGAAAAGGCAAAACCATCCAGGAGACCATCGACAACTATCTTGAAAACGCATCAAAAGCCCATGACGTGACAAGCGAGTTTTCCCTTAGAAAAGGCTCGCCCCCGACCTACAACAACCCCGAACTGTTTGACGAGATCATTAAGAAGCTGGGGAATGCATGGCCCGGCGTCCTCGATACCACGCCGTTCAGGGGAATGTTTTCCGAGGATTTTTCCTACTACACCCGAGAGGTGCCTTGCCTCTATTTCGGCCTCGGCATCCGCAAGGGGGATCATGGCAACGAAGGGGTGCACTCCAGCGATTTTACAATCGACGAGGGTGCCCTCAAAACCGGGTTGAGGTTGATGACACTGGTTGCCCAGTTCGCAACAAGCGGCGAGGCAGCACTCAAGTAGCATAACTCACTTGGTCTATACATCATCCGCCGGTCCGGTCGGATATCCGTCATGACGGCGTTGTTCTTGGCCGTCTGGAACAGGGCATAACCGGCTGTAATGATGACGACCAGGGCGGTGTGACCGAAGTTGGCGTTCGTCTTGAGCGTTATGATCATAACCGGTGAACCGGCCGCCATTCCCATGAGCCAATCATGGTTCATGGGAATGGCGCCGCCGATGCACTGCTGTGTTCGTAAGGTTTGCACGGGACAAGCAATACCGTTCAAATCCCAATGATCCTCGAATACCCCCGCTTGATTCCTCTTCACGATGATATTTCCCTATTCAATCAAAGGCGTTTTTCCGATTTCTGAATTCATCGGCAATAGATGAAATTGTTTTGGGAAACTGTTTTTATCTGATAAAGGGAACATGTTTTTGAAACTATGATTTATTCCCGCCGATTGCCGGTAAGCAACCAAAGGCAATACTTTTCCGGGGTGAGGATTGGGAATATTACCCAGCCCCGGATTGTCGTTATCGATCGTCCACGGGTAAAGAGCCGCTTTTAAAACCGGGCTCTCAACCATCAACAGGCAGGGATTTCAATATGGAGTATCTTATTCTGAGCGTAGCCTGCTCGGTACTGATCGCAAATCTTTTAAAACTGTTCACCAGGGACAAGAACGCACCGATCCTTATCATCTTTGCGGGTAACTACCTGTTTGCCTCGATCATCAGCCGTTTTCTTGTGGACGGGGGCCTGTCCGCCACAAAACCCTTCGACATCGTTACCGGTGCCTTCACGGGACTGCTCCTTCTGGTCTGTTTTTTGATGTACGAGAAAAATATCCAGAAAAACGGTATGTCCCTCAGCGTCAGCGTCATGCGCAGTTCCCTTCTGATCCCGATCCTCTTTGCCCTCTTCATGTTCGGTGAAACCGTCAACATGTTCAACTATTCCGGCATCGGATTGATTCTCCTGACCTTTTTCCTGATGAGCGGGAACCAGTCCCCCGCGAACCTGGTTCTCATACTGGCCCTTTTCACCATTGCCGGGCTTACCGATTCCTTTTTCAAAATATACAATGTTTACGGCAGCAACTCCGAGGCGCTGTTCCTGTTTTATTCCTTTTCGGCCGCTTTTCTGCTCAACGTCGCACTAATCATCCGGGAAAAAATCCCCTTTCAACTCAAGTATTTCATTTACGGCATCATTCTTGGCATTCCCAATCAGCTTACGGCCTATTTCTTTATGAAATCCCTGAAGGTGATACCCGCCGCCCTGGCATATCCCATGCTGTCGGCCAATATTGTCCTGTTCAGCCTTATTTCCGACAAACTGGTCTGGAAATCCAAGTTTTCAAAAAAACAATCCGCCATCTTTTCCATGATGCTGATCGGTGTAATCCTCCTCAACGTTGGGAGATGAGCTTTCATTGCCACATGTTTCACTTTTTAGGGATGCGGGATAAAAAAATCGCCACAATCTCATGACCACTCGTTTCAGGAAACCCATGGTGTTGCATTACGCCAACGGCATCGAAGTTCAGCTGGAGTTGTGGATCTTAATATTTCCAGCTCCCTTACCCGCTGCTATCCCGCATCAGCCGGCAAACGACCTCGGATCAACCCCACCTAACGCATTTTTAAGACAGATTGCCGTTTTTTTGAGAGGTGCTGATTTTATTATGCAATTCACTTTCAAACAGATCCGCGCCGGCCACTTCGATTGCCTTCCAAATTAATACACTTTTTTAACAAATTCCTTAATCGGTTGCTCCCATGTAATTGTCTTTACAGCATTTCATTCCCCTGACGGGTGTTTCCGCAATGTATCATCAAACTTGATACACCTCACTTATCATACTGTTTATATGAATAATATCTGTCACAGATGCCCGAAACGAGGCCGGTTTGATTTTGCAGGGGGATTGATGTAATGAAGGATGTCTGACTGGAAAGTTCAACATCACTCAGCAGGAAACGAACCCGCCAACCGGAATAAAGCTGGTACATATATATGAAAAAAAGAGAAAAACCGTTTGACATGAAGCGCCTGCGCGGCCGCAAGAAGGCCGCCGCCACCGAGGAACTCGATTGCATCATCGTGAAGGGCGCAAGGGAACACAACCTTAAAAACATCCACGTGGAGCTGCCCAAGAAGAAGCTGATCGTCTTTACCGGCGTTTCGGGCTCGGGCAAGTCCAGCTTAGCGTTCGACACCATCTTTGCCGAAGGGCAAAGGCGCTACGTGGAGTCGCTTTCCGCCTATGCCCGCCAGTTTATCGGGCAGATGGAAAAGCCCAAGTACGATACCATCAGGGGCCTTTCCCCCACCATCTCCATCGAGCAGAAGGCCGCCAGCAAGAACCCCAGGTCAACGGTGGGCACCATCACCGAGATCTACGATTACCTGAGGGTCCTCTTTGCCAGGGTCGGCGAACAGTACTGCTATAAATGCGGCGGCAAAGTGGGCCGGGGTAATGCGGAGAGCATGGTCAATCAGATCATCGAGATGCCTCCTAAGACAAAGATCCTCCTCCTTGCACCCATCGTGGAAAACCGCAAGGGCGAACACAAGGACCGCCTGGACGAACTCAAGAAGGACGGTTTTGCAAGGGTCCGTATCGACGGTGTGGTGCAGAACCTCGAGGACGTCCAGGGACTTGCCAAAAACAAGAAGCACAATATCGAAGTGGTTGTGGACAGGCTTGTCACGGCAAAATCCGCCGACTTCAGAAAGCGCGTCACGGACTCGGTGGAAACCACCCTGCGCCTTGGACAGGGGCTTATGACCGTCCACGTGCTGGGACGCGAGGATATCAAGATGAGCGAGGCACGTTCCTGTTGCGGCATCGCATACCCGGAACTGATCCCCCAGCTCTTCTCCTTTAACTCGCCCCTTGGCATGTGCCCCAAATGCAACGGTATCGGCACCCTCCTCTCCATGGACCCGGACAAGATCATACCTGACCGGAACCTTACCATCCGGGAGGGCGCGGTGGTGCCTTGGCAGAGCTATTTCACCAAGAAGGCCAAGCGCTACAACAGCACGTGGGGCCTTGAAAAGCTCAAGGCCATGGAGGAACAGTGGGGCCTGGACTACGACACCCCCTGGAAGGACCTGCCCAAGGACCAGCAGAAGCTGGTTCTCAGGGGCGCCGGCCGCAGGGAGATGGTGGTGAACTGGAACTCCAAGAAGATCCAGGGCGAAGTTACCACCTCATACGAGGGGCTCCTCAAGAGCATGATGCGCAGGTACCAGCAGACGGAATCGGAAAACCAGAAAAAATGGTACGCCACCTTCATGTCCTCAAGGCCCTGCAAAACCTGCATGGGCAAGAGGCTCAAGCAGGAGGTGCTCCATGTGAGGGTGGGCGACAAGTCGATCATCGACATCACCGAGCTCTCCATTGCCGATGCCTATGACTATATCTCCTCCCTGAAGCTCACCGGCAACAGGAAGCTGATCGCCGACGAACTCCTGAAGGAGATCGGAAGCCGCCTGCGCTTTCTGATCAACGTGGGCCTGGACTACCTCTCCCTGAACCGCATGGGCCCCACCCTTTCGGGCGGGGAATCCCAGCGTATCCGCCTTGCCTCCCAGGTGGGGTCCGAACTCACCGGCGTGCTCTATATCCTTGACGAGCCCTCAATCGGCCTTCATCAGAGGGACAATATCAAGCTCCTGGAAACCCTCTGCCACCTCAGGGATATCGGCAACACACTGATCGTCGTGGAGCACGACCAGGAGACCATGGAAGCTGCGGACTGGATTCTGGATATCGGTCCCGGCGCGGGTCACCTGGGCGGGCAGATCACGGCCCAGGGAACACCCAAGCAGATCATGCGGAAAAAGGACTCGGTAACGGGCCGCTTTCTCTCCGGCAAGGAGAAGATCGAGATCCCCGACTCCAGAAGAGCTCCCGAAAAGGACCGCTGGGTCGTTATCAAGGGAGCAACGGAAAACAACCTGGCGGACGTGGACGTGAAGATTCCCCTGGGACTGACCGTTGCGATCACGGGCGTTTCCGGCGCCGGAAAATCCACCCTGATCAACCAGATCCTCTACCCCTCTCTGGCCCAGAAGCTCCACGACTCCACACTGGAGGTGGGCGCCCATGCCAGCATCGAGGGCCTGAATCACCTGGACAAGGTGATCAATATCGACCAAAAACCCATTGGAAGAACCCCCAGGAGCAACCCGGCCACCTATACCAAGGTATTCGATCATGTCAGGGAGCTCTTCTCCCTGATTCCCGAAGCAAGGGCAAGGGGTTACCAGAAGGGGCGCTTCTCCTTCAACGTAAAGGGCGGAAGGTGCGAGGCCTGCAAGGGCGACGGCTATATCCGGGTGGAGATGCATTTCCTGGCGGACGTGTTCGTCCCCTGCGAAAGCTGCAAGGGAAAGCGGTTCAACGAGGCCACCCTGGAGATCAAGTACAAGGGGCACTCCATCGCCGATGTCCTGAATCTTTCCGTGACGGAAGCAAGGGACCTTTTTGCCGGCCACCCCAAAATCAGGACCATCCTCGACACGGTGATGGACGTGGGGCTCACCTATATCAAGCTCGGCCAGCCGGCCACCACCCTCTCCGGCGGCGAGGCCCAACGCATCAAGCTGGCAAGGGAACTTGCCAAGCGCGACACGGGAAGGACCCTCTACATTCTGGACGAACCCACCACGGGCCTCCATTTCAGCGATGTGAAGATGCTGCTCTCGGTGCTTCGCAGACTTTCCGAAGGGGGAAACACCGTCGTGGTGATCGAGCACAACCTGGATGTGATCAAGACATCGGACTGGGTCATCGACCTGGGCCCCGAGGGGGGCAGCGGCGGCGGCAAGATCATTGCCCAGGGCACTCCCGAGAAGGTCGCTAAATCCAAGAAAAGCTACACAGGCTTTTTCCTGAACGAAATGCTCTCGGAAAAATAAAAGACGGAGCCCTGCCGGGAAATCCCGGCAGGGCTGTTTCACCAAACCTTCAGCTCCCTTCAAGAGTCTATTCAATACCCAATAATCCTACCGCCGAACCAACATGGCCCCTCGGTGCTCCACTTAATCTCAAAAACACCTTTGCATTGGGGATGAGGGATGGGATCGGGCCGAATTATCCCTTTGAATGGTGAAATGGTCTGAAATGGGGTCGGACCTATCTACCCATCTAATATCATGATAATTATCTCAATACGCACCCCTGTTTTTCACCTGAGCTGACTATTTTTGCTACAGAAAATGCCTGTTTAAGAATTCACTAAATGCTGATCGATTCTTAAATGTTCAATTTGGTATCCTAAATTGAACATTTAAGGCATACGAAACGCATTTTATACGGGTGATATTCCTTATATTCAAATACATATGCCGGCTCGACCCCAGCTTCATAGTGCAGGCCCGACACTCAGTCGATTACCCGCAATTCCTGACTCTGGCCCAATCCAGCCCCCCCGGGCTTCCCCTCTCAGCTTCCCAGTCCCAGGCTCGCAGTTTCGACCTCATCTTCCGGTTGGACAAATACTGAAATATCATCCATATCGGGTAACAAAAAAAACCTTGGTCGAGTGATCAAACACATGATATCGTATTCGATTTTCAGAGTCCGGCTTTCAACAGAACCGTCAAACCCAACAGGAAGAAAAAAATGATATTCGACAAGGTCAGGGAGATGCTCGACAACAGCGGTTTTGATTACAAAATCCACAGTCATGAACCCGTAACAACCGTCGAGGAAGCAAGGGAGAAGGTTCCCCATCTTACGAAAAACCTCCTCAAGACCGTTGTCTTCAAAATAGACGGCTCACACTGGATATTGGCCGCAGTATCCTGCAACGACATAATTCACTACAAGAATCTCGCCGACGCCTTTTCCATCAACAGGAAAAAACTGAGATCCATCTCCCCCGATCAGGTGGAATCTGAACTCGGCTTCGAGGTCGGCGGCGTGGGGCCGTTTCCCGTTGCCGATAATGTACGGGTGGTGATCGACAACGGAGTCCTTGAAAGCTCTCCGATCCTCTGCGGAAGCGGTCTTAGAACCCGTACCGTCGAAATTGACATTAACGACCTGATCAAACTCTCCGGTGCAACGGTATCCCATGTTGTCAAACCATAAGCGGCCGGCGAGCTCAACCACGCCTTGAGGATGGGGTCGGACCTAATTAACACTCTGATATCTATATTATAACGTTCGAAAAGCCCCCTGTTTTTTATCTTAGCCGCCTACTTTTGATACTAAAAATATACGGCTAAGTAACAATTCAATAATGTTCCTTTCTTAAATGTTCAATATGGTACCCCAAATTGAACGTTTAAGGCTCCTATAACGAATTTCCCATGGTATATATTTCATAAATTCAGGCAGTTTCTCCGGTCCGACCCCACCTTCCCTTCTCCACCTTCTCATTCGTTAAAGGCTCCTGGAACGAATTCCACGTGTCATATATTTCATATTTTCAATCAGTTGCTCCGGTCCGACCTCGACTACCCCGAATAAATCAATGATGATCATTTCTTAAATGTTCAATATGGTACTCAAAATTGAACGTTTAAGGCTCCTGGAACGAACTCCTCGTGGTATATATTTCATATTTTCAAGTAGTTGCTCCGGTCTGACCCCGGCTACGCGGCTACGGGAATAGTTGCGCTCTGCCGGGCGCACAAAACGAAAAAGCCCTTCCATGTTTTCCATGGAAGGGCTGATTTGTATTATTGGAATATGTTATAAATGAAATCTTGTCGGTAATTTCACTTTATTGCTTTAGAAATCCCAACGACCTCTTTTTATCGTCAGGGAACCGTTCGCAATCCGGCGAACTCATATCCGACAACCGGTAAACGATCTATGGGCGGCTGAAAAAAGTCCCCGTTGCCCGTCGGTTGTTGCGGGCCGTTATCGATAATCTTCCCAGTAACTGAGGGAAGTTCTGCATTCGAAAAGTTTGTTGATAAGGATGCGGCTGATATTCTGGAAAAGAATAAGGCGCGTCTCGGTATCAAGATGATCGAAGCTGGTGCCCTTGATCTCCACCAGTTCCACATCACCGTCGGCAATCAGTGTAACCGCCCTGGGAATTCCAGGCTCCACGATACCGTGCAGTCCCGTGATGGCACCCACCTCATAATCCACGTTTCTGTACGGATTACGAAGACTTGGGCGCTCCACAAGAAATTTACCGGATTTGATCAACCAGCATTTGTCGGCAATATCGCCCTGTTGATAAAGGGGTTCTCTGTTTTTAAGGGTTATCTCGGTGGGAGGGACATTATCGATAATCCACTGAAACTGTTCCTGGTCGAATCCTTTGAAGAGTTCGGAATTTTTCAATAATGTAGCGATGCTTTCGGTCATGTCGGAACCTCCTTTGCTAATCCAGGATGATTAGTGACCATATCTGCTGCAACCGGTGATCAACATGCGTACAGATCGGATCAGGTGTCGGGCGGACAAAACGTTTCATACATCTTTATTCACAATTATAAATAATCGTCTGATAAGTCAACGGATTTTCTGAATATTGAAAATCACTCGGCAGGAAACACGCCCTAAACGGCGCCGGCATGTTTTTTGATTGAAATATACCGAAATTCATGATGGCTTTATATATTCACAATTGGGATGATGAATCGAGAGACGATTGAAACATGATCAATAAAGAGAACATACTGGCGTTTCTGCTCGGCACCGTTCTGATTTTCTATCTGACGGGCCGCTACATCTCCGTGCAGTACGAGGTGGACATATTTCGAGCCGTTACCGGCGCGGATGCCCTCAGCCCCTTTGAACGCAGTTGGCTGGACAAACACGGCAGCATTATCTACGGCGCCGACCAGAACTCTCCCCCCTTGCGTTTCGTTGACGGCGACAACAGACAGTACAAGGGGATCGTGGTGGATTATATCCTTGCACTCTCCATCGAGCTCGAAACGGAGATCGTCTTCAAACCCAGGGTCTGGTCCCAGGCATTGACGGAACTTGCGGAAGGAAAAACCGATGTCTGCGACATGCTCCCCTCCGTTAAGCGCGGAGAGAAATACCTGTTTTCGGAACCCGTCTACAATATGCGGGGCCTTGTGCTCCTGCCCAACGGCCACGAGGCCCCCACCCGGCCGGAAGAACTGCGGCAACGCTTGATTGCGGCGCCCGGAAGCGATTTTGTGATCGACCACTTGAAAAACCGTGTCCCGTCCATCCGCTTTGTTTACACCTCCGATATGCTGGAAGCCATGAAACTCCTCAAGCAAGGTGAGGTTGACGGCGTTGCCGGGGATGAGCCGGTGATCAGCTTTTTCCTGGAAACCCTCGGGATGAAAGGCACCCACCACTTCATGGATCCGCCCCTTTATGAGATGGAGAATGTCCTTGCCGTGCCGAAATCCGAAGAGATCCTGCTGAACATACTGAACAAGGGGATCCGAAGCCTCAAACGGAAGGAAACCATGGCAAAGATCCAGCAGAAATGGTTCGGCATTTCCACCCCCTTGATCAGGGAAAACATCAAGGAAAAGCTGTTGATCGTGAGCCTGATATTCCTTTGCATGATCCTGCTGACCGTGTACCTCTTCTCGAGCTGGAACAAGCTTCTGAAAAAAGAGGTTGAGAGGAGAACCCGCCAGCTCTTCGAGAGCCGCAAGCAGTTGCAAACCACATTCGACAGCCTCACCTATTTCATGATCGTCATCGACGGGAATATGGGGATCGTCAACGCCAATCGCGCCTTTTGCCGGTATTTGGGTATCCCCCCGAAAGATGTGATTCAGGATCGGAAAGCGGGCCAATGCAGCCTGCTGACCGATGCCGTTACCACCCGGATGATTCGATCGGCCTTTAACGGCAATCCACCTGAAAGGGGGGAGTTTACCGTCCGGCACACGCCGTACATGGTTCGAACCTTTCCGCTTTCCGATGAGAAGCGGCGTATCCCCAACGTTCTCTGCATGATTAAGGACATTTCCCAGGAAAAGGAGAACGAAAAGAGGCTGCTCCATGCGAACAAGATGACTGCGGTGGGACGACTTGCCGCCGGTGTCACCCACGAGATTCGCAATCCGCTCGGCTTGATCCGAAACCACTGCTTTCTGCTGAAAAAGGCACTCAAGCAGGGTGACCCCACCAATCTGCGCGCCGTTTCCGTTATTGAAAACGCGGTTCTCAGATCAAACCGCATCATCGACAACCTCTTGAACTTTTCCCGCATGTCCGGAAACCGGCTGGAAAAGGTGGATATGGGACGCATGCTCCATCGCATGGTCGACCTGCAGCGGAAAACACTATCGGAAAAGCGGATCACCATTGAGGTCACCTGTCCGGAAGGGCTCGAGGGGGATATCAATCAGGAGGCATTCGGACTTGTTGTGGTGAATCTCCTTTCCAATGCCGTGGATGCAACGGAGTGCGGCGGAAAATGTGAAATCATCGCAAAGCGCAAGGGCGAGATGTTGAACCTGAGATTCCGGGACAACGGAAAGGGAATCCCCAAAGAGATAATGGACAAGATCTTCGAACCCTTTTTCACCACCAAGTCCAGGGGAGTGGGAACCGGACTGGGACTCTATATCGCGTACGATCAGGTACAAAAATGCGGCGGATGGATCAGCGCCCGTTCAAGGGCGACCAGGGGTGCGGAATTTGAAGTCGAAGTTCCCTTCAGAGAGGGAGGAGAAAGGTTAAGTCATGGGAAAGAGTAAAATTTTGATTATCGATGATGAACCCGAACAGCGCGAGGTACTCGAGGCCATCTTTGCGGGCGAAGGATACCGCGTGGATTCCGTTGGCACGGGGCAGGAAGCTCTTGCAAGGCTCGAGTCCGGCAACTACGACCTTATCCTGTCTGATCTGATAATGCCCGCCATGGACGGCATCGCCCTCCTGAAGGAGGTGCAAAAACGCCATGGGGAGATTCCGCTGATCATCATCACGGGTTACGGCAGTGTTGAAACTGCGGTAAAAGCCATGCGACAAGGCGCTTACGCCTATTTTATCAAGAGCCACGATCCCGAGGAGCTCCTGATCGAGGTGGAAAAAGCCCTCAAGGTCGCCAGACTTCAGCAGGAGAATGAGATCCTCAGGGATGCGGAAGGCAGGAACAGCTTTGCACTGGGGACCCGAAATCCCGCTTTTTCCAGGGTCCTTGCCATGGCCGGGAAAGCTGCGCGGAGCAACGTCAACATTCTCCTCCTGGGGGAATCGGGGGTGGGTAAAGAGGTCATGGCCCGGTACATTCACAACCGCAGCGACCGTTCGGAGGGGCACCTGATGGCCGTGAACTGCCATGCGTTTTCCGAGCACCTGCTGGAATCGGAGCTCTTTGGCCATGAAAAGGGCGCCTTCACCGGCGCCGATCAACGTCGAAAGGGGCGCTTCGAGGCGGCCCACGGCGGTACCCTGTTCCTCGACGAAATCGGGGACATTCCCCACGGCACGCAGGTCAAGCTGCTGCGTGGCCTCGAGAGCCGGAAGATCGAGAGAATCGGCAGCAACAAGGTGATCGACGTCGATTTTCGCCTGATCGCGGCAACGAACAAGGATCTTGCCGCCGAATCCGAAAAGGGCAATTTCAGGTCCGACCTCTATTACAGGATCAGCTCCCTTCCCCTTGTGATCCCGCCCCTGCGGGAACGAAAGGAGGACCTGCCGGAGCTGATCGACTTTTTCTTTAACCTCTCCCAGGTTGAACTCAAGAAAAAGATCGCGGGCATCGAAAGCGGCGTTCGCAAATTTCTGAAGCAGTATCATTACCCCGGTAATATCCGTGAGCTGAAAAACATTGTCGAACGCCTCGTGGTGCTGTCGGAGAACGGCGTTGTAAGGCTTCAGGACCTTCCGGATACCCCGTCCCGGAAAGCCGCTCCGGCAACACCGGAATGCATCGAGTCCTTAAAGGATGTTCGCAGACGGGCCGAAGCCGATCATATTCGCCACTCGCTTTCCCTGTGCAGGTACAACATGGCGGAAACCGCGCGCAGATTGAAGCTGAGCAGACGCCAGCTCTTCAACAAGATCAACGAATACGGTTTAAAATAACCCCGGGCCCCATATGCCGCAGGCCCCCTGATTCAACGCCGGGAGTTCCGGAACCCCGGCGGGCAATTTATTTCCCGATCCACCGGGAAATAAATTGCCCGTTTTTTGCCCGGCTCCCACGAACTCAGTGTTCAGCCGAAACATTGAAAAAAGTTTCCTCTTCATTTTTTTTCTTTCACTACGCACGACCGTTTATCAATGGATCGCAGGCCGTTTTGGGGATTTCCCGCGACTTCTATAAGTTGGAACACTGTGTTTAAAGGCAAATATACCCGGATACAAGAAGCTCCAAACTCTCGTGGCCAGGCTCCAGGAAACCCGAGGCGTTTCAATACTCCAACAGCATCCTATCTCATTAATAATTTGGTAAATCATCTACTTTCTCCACCATACATCAGCTCAACAGCTTAACCGCTGCTCAAAAGCACCCCTTTTCCTGTTGGTTCGACAGTGGAAACCGGAATTCCAGGGTTGCTCCGCGCAAGCCGGCATTTCAATTGCAATTACTCCCGCTAAATCCATGGATGAAGATCATCACGTACCTGAAAGCAAAACAGTTTTAACGACCGTAAATTGCAATATGAAAAGGAGTCGATCATGGAAGCGGATAAGAAGTTAACTTTTCACGGGGGTGCGGGCATCTCCTTTATGCCGGTGCTGTCCTTTATTGTAGTGGCGATCTACGTTGCCCTTGCCCTTGAGGAGGCAACAATCCAGGGAATGTGGGTGGGAATTCTCGTTGGAATCGTGGGGACGTTTTTCCTGGCAAAGGACAAGCAGCTGTTCGGTGAAACCGTGGTCAACGGGATGGCGGACAAAGTCGCCCTTGCCCCCGTTGCATGCTGGATTTTCGCCGGTATTTTCGCAACGGTGCTCAGAAGCTCGGGACTGGTGGACGGAATCCTGTGGGCGGCCTATGAGACCGGCGCCACCGGAACGACATTTATCGTGGTCACCTTCTTTGCCAGCGCCCTCTTTGCAACGGCGGCGGGAACCGGTTTCGGCACCATCGCCGCAGGCATGGGGGTCCTCTATCCCGCCGGAGTGCTACTGGGGGCTCACCCTGCCCTGCTTGCCGGCGCGATTATCAGCGGCGGGGCCTTCGGCGACAACCTTGCCCCCATCTCGGACACCACCATCTCCTCGGCGGCAAGCCAGAACACGGACGTGGGCGGTGTTGTTCGATCCCGCCTCAAATACGCATTGACTGCGGGTGCCGTTACCGTGGGGTTGCTCATCGCCTTGAGCCTCTTTTCGGAAGGGAGTTCCGGAACGCTTCCCGTTGAAGGACTTACCGGGCAGATGAACCCCAAGGGGTTGATCATGCTGATTCCCGCCCTGGCAACGATCTATTTCGCGATTCGCACCGGAAACGTGATCTATGCCACCATCATCGGAATCGCCCTGGGTTCCGTTCTTGCCGTTATTTTCGGCCTGAATACGGTTTCCGGAATCCTCTCGGTAAAAGACGGGGCATTGATCCGGGGGGTTGCGGGCTGGATGGCCGATCTTTCCATTCTGGTCATCCTCCTGGTTGCCGGCATCCGGATCATGATGGACGGCGGCGGCGGGGAACTCCTGGTGAACAGCTTTAAAAACATCATCTCGAGCGTGACCGGATTCGAGTTTGCCTCCGCATTGCTTTCCCTTCTCTTTTCCGCCCTGATGAGCATCAACGCCCCCGCGATTCTTGCAGTGGGGCTCTCCTTTACCCGCCCCCTCGGTGAAAAGTTCGGAGTTCACCCTTACCGGAGGGCCAATATCATCGATGCGATGGCCTGCACCCTGGTTTATTCCCTGCCCTGGTCGGCCGGTCTTCTTTTTGCCAGCGGCCTTTCGAAATCCGCGAGCGAAAGCTTCGCGGGGGTTCCTTTCCTTACACCCGGACAGCTTACCCCCTGGGTTCTGTATGCATGGGTTCTGATGGCGGTCATGTTCACGGCAATCTTCACCGGGTGGGGACGGGAAATGACCCCGACCAGGGAATCCGGCACAACCTCACTGTAGGGAAGCAACGTGGATACTGTCCACGAAACCCTGGCTCCGCTACGTTGACCAAGGGCATGTGCAACATGATTGCCGGAAGCAATGCCCTTGGGCGCGGATTATTAATCAACCGGCGACTAAACACGCAAACCTGTCGTGACAGCTTCTGTTTGTTTTCATGAGGCATTTCCAGTTGAAAAGTTTTGCTTCTTAATTGTCGGGTTAGTATATTCCACGTAACTGAACACCAATAAAAAATATAAGCCCAATGGGAGGGCGCTCTTAGGAGCCCCATCCCATTGGGGACTATTTCAACGGCCGATCGGACGGTTCTCTCCGGAGCTCGTCCCGTTGGGAAATATTCCAACAGCCGATCGGACGGATCTCTCCGGAGCGCATCCCATTGGAACTAATTCCAACGGCAAATCTGACGGGACTCTTCGGAATACCGTCCCATAGAGAAACATTCAACCGCAACCAAGAGGAAAGATGATGAAAACGAAAACGGCAAGGGACCTGGGCCTTGCACCGGGAAGGTTCGAACCCGGCCCCCTGAATCTCATAACCGATGTTCCCGGGGTAAGGGTCGGCCACACCACCATCAGCTCCGGGGACGTGCAAACGGGTGTCACCGCCGTCATCCCCCACGAGGGCAACACGTTTCGGGAAAAACTACCCGCCGCCGCCCATGTGATCAACGGCTTTGGAAAATCCATGGGATTGATTCAGATCAGGGAGTTGGGCACCCTCGAAACGCCGATTATCCTGACCAACACCCTTGGCATCGGGATCGCGGCCACGGCGTTGATCGAGTACATGCTCGAAAAAAACGGAGCTATCGGACGAGATACCGGGACCGTGAACCCAGTCGTGGGTGAGTGCAACGACGGTTTCCTGAACGATATAAGAGGGATTCACATCAAAGGGGAAGATGTGCGCAATGCCCTGGAAAATGCCCGGGAGGTTTTCGATCAGGGTTCCGTTGGGGCCGGGACCGGAATGTGCGCATACGAGCTGAAGGGGGGTATCGGATCTTCGAGCCGCGTGCTCCACATTGACGACAAAACCTATACCGTGGGCATGCTGGTGCTCTCCAACATGGGAAAAACCCGCGATCTGATTGTGGCCGGAAAGCCGGTGGGAGAAGAGGTCGCAACACTCCGGGAAAAGTCCGACGACCCGGTTCCCGAAGGCTCCATCATCATGATCCTGGCAACGGATCTTCCCCTCTGCGAACGACAGCTCGGCCGTATCGCGAAACGCTCCCTGGTGGGTCTGTCGCGCACCGGATCCCAGATCGAATCCGGGAGCGGCGAGATCGTTATCGCCTTTTCAACGGCCAACCGAGTCCCCCATTACGAGGAAAACGCGATCCAGGCGTTTCAACGCCTCCATGAAGAGCGGTTGAACGACATTTTCAGGGCAACGGCCGACTGCACCGAGGAAGCGGTGCTGAACTCCATGCTGACCGCCGAGGCCAAAACGGGCATCAGGGGACACCATGCCCCCTGCCTCTCGGATTATCTTGAAGCCGCCCTTTCAGGGCCGACCATGGGCACATCCACAGTAAAGGACCGGAAATGATCGCCAGTCAACGTATAGAAAAGGATTTCCTGGGCGAAAAGGAGATTCCGTCCAATGCCTATTACGGCGTACAGACCCTTCGCGCCGTTGAAAACTTTAAAATCACCGATATCCCCATATCATTGGAACCCAGGATGATTCAGGCACTGGGGTACGTGAAAAAAGCCGCCGCCATGGCCAACGTCGAGGTGGGGGTACTCCCCGGGGAGATCGGCCGTGCCGTGATCGAGGCATGCGACGCGGTTGTCCGGGGGGAGCTGGACGACCAGTTCGTGGTGGATGTGATTCAGGGGGGAGCCGGCACCTCCACCAACATGAACGCCAACGAGGTGATCGCAAACAAGGCCGTTGAGCTGCTTGGGGGCGTCAAGGGTGATTACCGGCTGGTTCACCCCAACAACCATGTGAACTGCTCCCAATCCACCAACGATGCCTACCCCACCGCATTTCGGGTGGCCCTCCAGTTGAAACTCCCCGGACTTGTGGATGCGGTGAACTCCCTCTCCAATGCCTTCCGGGCCAAGGCCCGCGAGTTTGAAAACATATTGAAGATGGGACGCACACAACTCCAGGACGCCGTGCCCATGACCCTGGGCCAGGAGTTCGGCGCCTTTGCGACGGCGGTTTCCGAGGATATCGAGCGCCTTCGGGTTTCCGGGGAGCTGTTCCACGAGGTGAACCTTGGGGCAACGGCCATCGGCACGGGACTCAACGCTCCCGAGGGGTATGCTTCGGCCGCCGTGAAGAATCTGGCCGAGCTCACCGGCCTGCCACTTAAACCCAGCGTGGACCTGATCGAAGCCACCTGGGATACGGGCGCCTATGTGCAGCTTTCGGGGGTGTTGAAACGCCTTTCCGTGAAGCTCTCCAAGATCTGCAACGACCTGCGCCTGCTCTCGTCGGGGCCGCGAACAGGGTTTAACGAGATCAACCTGCCGAGAATGCAACCGGGTTCATCCATCATGCCGGGGAAGGTAAACCCCGTAATTCCGGAGGTGGTCAACCAGATCGCCTTTCAGGTGATCGGAATGGACCTGACCATCACCCTTGCGGCCGAGGCCGGTCAGCTGCAGCTCAATGTCATGGAGCCGGTGATCGCATTCAACCTCTTTACCATGCTTGAGATGCTCACTAGGGGCTGCCGGGTGCTGGAAGAGCGGTGTATTCCTGGGATCACGGCAAACGAGGATCGCTGCCGGGAGCTGGTTCACGGCAGCGTGGGGATCGTGACCGCCCTTAATCCGGTCATCGGCTACGAGGCTGCCGCAGATATTGCCCGCGCTGCCATGGAGACCGGCAGATCCGTGCATGCGCTGGTTTTGGAAAAGGGGCTCATGTCAAGGGAACAGCTGGACAAAATTCTCTCCACGGACAACCTTATGAACCCCGCGTTTTTCAGCGGGTGAACGACCTAAGGTCAAGCCTCGGGTGATACGGCTTAAAAGCCGGATCGTAACCGGAGGATCTTTCCGAAACGTCCGTACCCAACAGCAAAATCAAACATGTAACGAAAAGTGAAAATCATGAAAACAACAGAAAAGACGACCTTCGGGATCGTAGGCGGAATCGGTCCCCTTGCCTGCGCGGACCTGTTCTTCAAGTTCGTCAGGGCCACGCCGGCCGCCGACGACAGCGAGCATGCCAACGTGATACTGGAGCAGCTTCCCTTCAGGGAACCGGAAAACCGATCGGAGCGATACACTCCCTCAAAACGAAAACTCCATATTTTCAACGTTATTCGTAAACTCGTATCCCAGGGCTGCGACCGCATCATCCTCAGTTGCTTTATCAGTCATACGTTTATAGACGAGCTGGCGGACGCCTGCGACGTTCCCATACTGAACATGATGACGGCATTGAAAACGCATATTCGCGGTCAATATCCCCATGTGGGCAAGATCGGCATTCTGACCTCTGATTATGTCGGGAAACAGGGACTCTTCGAGGATTATTTCGACGATTCGGAACTGGAACTCCTCTATCCGGATCCCCCGGTTCAGGAGGAGTGTTTGATGGAGGCGATTTACGGCGCGGACGGAATAAAGGCCGGGCGCCTGTCGGGCAAGGTGGTTGAAAACCTTGAAAATGCATGCATGAATCTCATGGACAAGGGTGCAGAGATCATTGTCCCGGGGTTCACCGAAATACCAATATTAGTTGAAGTGTTACATAATAGAATTCAGTCCAACATCTTAGATTCAAACATGATATATGCTCAAAGTGCATTCGGTAATCAGATGCCCCCAAGAAAATCCAGGTCGCCCAGGATCGGGATTATCGGAGGATTGGGCCCTTCGGCAACGGTGGACCTGATGGGGAAGATCATAATGAGCACCCCCGCCCGAAACGATCAGGAGCATATACGGATGGTGGTGGAACATAATCCCGCAATCCCCGATCGTTCCGCCCACCTGCTCAACAACGAAGCGGATCCCACCCTTCCGCTTTTTTCCTGTGCCAGGAAACTCGAGGAGAGGGATGCGGATATGATCGCCGTTCCCTGCAATACGGCCCATGCCTTTATCGATCGAATCCAGCCCCACCTTTCCATTCCGATTATCCATATGATCGAGGAAACGGCAACCCGCATCGCGGAAGATTATCCGGAAATCGAAACCGTGGGGCTTCTGGCAACAAGCGGAACCGTTGAAACGGGAATATACCGGCGCGCATTCGATAAATCGCCGTTCAGCCTGATCACACCGGATCATGACCATCAGGAGATGGTAATGGAAGCCATATACGGCGACAAAGGTGCAAAGGCGGGTTATACCTCTGGAGTTGCTGGAGACAACCTTGAAAAGGCGGCCTCACATCTTGTGGAACGGGGCGCGAGTGTATTGATTCTGGGATGCACGGAGTTGCCGCTGATCATCGAGGATAGTACTGAATTTTCAATTGCCGGTAAAAAGGTGGTCATCCTGGACCCCACGCGAATTCTCGCTGAAAAATGCGTGCGCCTTGCAAGCGGATTTGAATGATGAACGGGCGATGCCGCCCTTCCAGCGGAGCAAGGGCGGCAATCATGGGTTACCGTGTTCCCCGGGTTCTTCGGATTCATCTAAAAGACAAACCTCCACGCAGTTCTGGTAGGTCCTGTCACAGTATCCCCTTGCGGCATCGGCGTCCCCGCAGGGTTCTACCACGTCGTCGGTTGCAATATTGCACTGAATAATACATTTTTCCTGTTTTTCAGACAGATTTCGTATCATCCTTATCAACTCCTTTTGTTTTTTGGAGATGGGTTTCCATACCAAACAGGTAAACACCCAGCCCCTGTTAAACAACCGGCCGATATGGATACAGATGGGAATTCGCCCATGAAGGACTCAAGGGGGTCCTCGAATGTGGGAAATTGATCACGAGCCTCGTTTTTTTGGAAGTACATGTATGGCGGTGCCAAGGAATATGCCGTCCGCCTCCTCGAGGGTTTCGGAGAGGGTGGGATGGGCATGTATGGTAAGGGCCATGTCCTGGGCAAGAGCACCCATTTCCACGGCAAGCACCCCTTCGGCGATAAGTCCTTCGGTGTCCCGCCCCACGATGCCCAGACCCAGGATTCGCTGGGTTTCGGGATCGATGATGATCTTGGTCATTCCCTGGGCGGCGTCCATGGTGGCTGCCCTTCCCGAGTACCGCCACGGAAACCGTTCCACCCGGATGGGGATATTTTGTTTCCGGGCTTCGAGTTCGGTGATACCGCACCACGCGATCTGGGGATCCGTATAGACGATCGCGGGAATGGCCCTCACGTCAAAGGCCGAAGCCTTGCCTGCGGCCACCTCGGCGGCCACCTTTCCCTCACGGATCGCCTTGTGGGCCAGCATGGGGTCGCCCACCACGTCTCCCACGGCAAAGATGCGCTTGTCGTGGGTGCGCCGGAACTCATCCACCAGGACGAATCCCTTTTTATCGAGTTTGACTCCGGTGGTTTCGAGGCCGATCCTGTCGGAGTTGGGTCTTCTTCCAATCGCCGTGAGGACCCGGTCGAAACGCAGATCCCGAATCCCCCCCGGCTCCTCGATCCGCACATCGACACCGTCCGAATCTTCCGTGAGTTTCGTTACTTTGGTATTGAAGTATATCTTTTCAAGATGCTCCTTGAGGCGGTCGTAAAGGGGTTCCACCAGGTCGGGGTCCGTGCCCGGAAGCAAACGTTCTCCCCGTTCCACAACGCTCACCCGGCTTCCCAGTGATGCGTACACGCTTCCCAGCTCTAGGCCCACGTATCCCCCACCGATCACCAGGAGGGATTCGGGTACATCCTTGAGGGCGAGTGCGGCGGTGGAGTTCATGATCCGCCCCCCTTTTTGGAACTCCGCTCCCTCGAGGGCAATGGGCCTGGACCCCGTGGCCAGGATCCCGTGACGGAACTTGATATGGGTCAAGTCCCCGCCGAAGAGACGCACCTTGTCGGAGCCCTCGAATACCGCCCTGGCCTTGATAAGCTGGACCCCCCTGCGCTTTCCGAGTCCGGCAAGTCCCTCGGCCAGGTTGTCGATAACGCCCGATTTATGGTTCCGTATGCCCTCAAGATCGATCTCGGGTTCGGCAAACTTGATTCCCATGCCCCCTGCCCTTTTTGCATCGTAAAGAAGTTCGGACATGTAAAGAAGGATCTTGGAGGGGATACACCCCCTGAAAAGACACTCGCCGCCGGGGCGATCGGACGGATCCACCATGGTGACCTCCATGCCCAGATCCGCCGCGCGAAACGCGGCCGCATATCCACCGGGGCCGCTGCCGATGACCAGAACTTCGGTCTCCTGTGTAAATTCACCCATTACCATGCGGATTTACCCTCCCGTGGTTTTTCCATGCCTGTTCCTGGTCACCCCTTACGGTGTCGATCCATCTTCGCCGCTTCCACCGTGAACGGGGGATATGCCCATTTCAGGGGTCGAGAAAGAATAACTTACACAATTACCGATGATTCGCGTTGCTGTTGGCGTAAAGCAATGCTTCTAGTTTCCCGAACCGACTGTCCCGAAAGTGTGGATTTATTTAACTCCGCATCCCCGATCTGCGGTTATAAAAGTAAGGTGAACGAACTAATGAACCGGAAAGAACAAATTTCACAATACCGATGATACTCGTTGCTGCCGGCGTTAAGCAATGCCTCGGCTTTCCTGAACCGAGTGCCCGAAAATTTGGATTTGTTACATTACACGCCCCTAACTTGAACATTATTAGGTGATCAACGCCCCCGCCCCAAAGTTTCAAGCGAGCCGGCACCCTTAATATCTATAATAATCGATCCTAAGACATGGTTATAAAGAGGCGTTCGGGGTCCTCCAGCCCGCTCTTGATCACGTTCATAAACCGCATGGCATCGGCGCCGTCCAGCACCCGGTGATCGATGGCCAGCACCAGGGGCATCATGAGCCTGGGCACGATCTTGAAGCCCCCCCTCTCCTTTTCCATTACCACCGGTTCCATTCGCGCGGAGCCCATCCCGAATATCCCCACTTCGGGCGTGTTGATGATGGGAACGAAATGGCCGCTGTCCAGGTTCCCCACGTTGGTGATGGTGAAGGTGCCGCCCCGGCTCTCTTCCGGTGTGTTTTCCCTGGCCCGTGTCCGCTGCACCAGCTCATTGAGCTCGATGGCGATCTCCATGATGCTCTTTCGGTCCACGTCTCTTATGATGGGAACGATCAAACCGTCCACGGTATCCACCGCAACGCCGATATGATAGTATTGTTTCAGAACGATCTCCCAGCTCTCCGTGTCCAGGCTCGCGTTGAATTTGGGATAGGCCTTCAGGGCCGTGACCAGTGCCTTCATGGCAAAGACCGTGAGGGTCAGCCTGCCGCCGGCGTCCTCGATCTCCTTTTTATATTCCTGGCGAAACAGTTCGAGTTCGGTGACATCGGCCGAATTATGATTGGTGACATGGGGGATTTGTGACCAGGACCTGGCCATCTGGCGAGCCGTTGCCTTTCTGATGGACCTTACGGGCACCCGCTCCACGGGACCCCACGCGGTAAAATCTGGAAGTCGCGATTTTGCCGGTTCCAACTTCGCGGGCGGGGTCATTTGAATTTCAACGGGTTCTTGATCCGGTTTTTCAGGAGCCGCTGCCCGTGTTTTTTCAACTTCAGGATCCGCATTCCTTGATTTCTCGGCAAAAGCCGCGACATCCTCGGCCGTAACCAGGCCGGAAGGTCCGCTTGGCGTCACAAGGTTGATATCGACCCCAAGTTCCCTTGCCTTTCTTCTTGTGGACGGGGATGCCGGTACGGGTGTTTTACCCTTTTTACCGCCTTGATCCTTATCCGCCTCTTTGGAGGGGGCGGACGCCCTCGCTTTTTCGGGTGCGGCCTCTGTTTTTCCCGCTTCCTCGAATGTTATCAAGGCCTCTCCAACCCGCACAACATCCCCCGGTTTTACGTGAACGGCCACAACCCTTCCGGTAATCGGCGAGGGAATCTCAACGGCAGCTTTATCCGTTTCCACCTCAAGAACAGGATCGCCTTCCTTTACCGCATCCCCAACGGACACGAGAATCGCCAGAACTTCACCTTCATGAACGCCTTCGCCAAGATCCGGAAGAGTAAAAGACCGCTCCATATTCTCTCCTTTTTTACTAATTTTCATAGTATCACCGGCTGCAAGGTCAGGGCCCGTCCCGGCTCACCCTTCCAGGACCTTTCGTACCCCTGCGGTAATTCGGTTGATATCGGGAATATAATTGCCCTCCCGGCTGAACCAGGGGATCACCACATCATAACCGGTGACCCGCTGAATGGGGGCTTCCAGGAAGAAAAAGGCCTTCTCCATGATGCGGGAAACGATTTCCGCGCCGGGCCCGAAACTCCTGGGGGCTTCGTGTATAACCACGACACGTCCCGTTTTCTTGACCGATTCCACAAACAGGGTGTCGTCAAGGGGGGAGATGGTCAGAAGGTCGATCACCTCCACCTCGATCCTTTCATCATCGGAGAGCTTCTCGGCGGCCTGGAGCGCGGGGCGCACCATTGCACCGTATGCGATAAGGGTCGCGTCGCTCCCCTCGCGCACCACAACGGACTCTCCGATGGGAAGGGTCTCCTCCGCTTCGGGCACCTCCTCGCGAAACGACCTGTAAAGTGCCTTTGCCTCATAGAAGATCACGGGGTCCGGATCGCGGATGGCGCTCACCAGAAGGGCCCGCGCGTTTCTCGGCCCCGATGGAATGACCATCTTCACCCCGGGCATATGGGCCCAGTAAGCCTCCCTGCTTTCGGAATGGTGTTCAAGGGCGCGCACGCCCCCGCCGTAGGGCGCCCTGAGTACCATGGGCACGGTGAACCTGCCCTGGGATCGCCACCGCATGCGGGCCGCATGGTTTTCGATCTGGTGAAAGTTCTGATAGGTGAATCCCGAAAACTGAATCTCGCACACGGGCCTTAATCCGTGGATCGCCATTCCGATGGACATGCCCACGATACCGTTCTCGGACAGCGGGGTGTCCACGACCCGCTGGTCGCCGAACTTCTCGATCAGGGTATCGGTCACGCGAAACACACCCCCGTCCACCCCCACGTCCTCTCCAAGGAGGATCACCCTGTCGTCCTTTTCCATCTCCTGCATAAGGGCCAGGTTCAACGCCTGAACCATCGTCATCTTAGCCATATTCCCCTCCTCGGGTCATCGCGGGCGGTTCTCGGGATTGCTCACCCCGGTTTCACCGGATCATCGTTATGATTCACACCGACCGGTCTTTCCCGAACCAACAAGTTCTGTCTCCACGGAGTATTGTCCCCGGCTCCCGGAATTCATCGCGACCGGAATTTCAAGAACATCCGAAAATACCACATCCAGCAGGTTTTCCCGGTCAATTCATAAAGATCAGCAGGGACCGCGCATCATCGACAGCTGCCAACATCCGTTCCGGCATGCTTTCGCGGGCAGCCCTCAAGATCCTTCATCAGCGGATACAACCAACAGCCGTTAACCTGAGTTCCTGTCGGATTCCATATGTGGTTCCACGGTCCCATGGGACTTGACGGAAAGATCCGACAGGCTGCCCTAACCGGGTTCTCCGGACAGTTCGCGTGCGCACTCGCGCCGCTGCGCTTCCAGTGTCGGTGTCATCTTCTCGTAGGCATGCTCGAACATATGCAGCGGATCGGCCGGTTCCTTCATCTCCTTCTCCGCTCGATCCACCGCCTCCTGAATGGCCTCCAGGGACTCCGCCTCGATTTTCCCCATGGATTCGTCGTTCAACAGGCCCTTGTCAAGGAGATAGGACTGGAAGCGCGTGAGGGGATCCTTCACCTTCCATTTTTCCACCTCATCGTCGGTGCGATACCGCTTGGGATCATCGGCGGTTGTATGCACCCCAAGGCGATAGGTCACACATTCGATCATGGTGGGGCCGCCACCCGCCCTTGCCCTTTTCACCGCCTCCTCGGCCGCCACATAAACAGCCAGCAGGTCGTTCCCGTCCACCTGAATCCCCGGTACTCCGTACGCCAGGGCTTTTTCGGCAAGGGTGACCGACTTGGTCTGGCGTGACCTTGGGATGGAGATGGCCCACTGGTTGTTCTGGCAGACAAAGATCACCGGCGTCTGGAACACGCCCGCAAAGTTCATGGCCTCGTGAAAGTCGCCTTCGGATGTGGCGCCGTCCCCGAAAAAGGTCATCACCACATCGTCCCTTTTCCTGTAGCGGATCGCCCAGCCCAGCCCGACGGCGTGGAGGACCTGGGAACCCACGGGAATGGACACGGGAAGGTCAAATCCGTCCTCGGGGATTTTCACCCCCTCGTTGAAGCCGTTGTAAACCATGAGGAAACTCTCCATGGACCTTCCCCTGAAGAATTCGGCCGTTGTCTCGCGAAACGAGGGCACCATCCAATCCGTGGCTCGGAGCGGTGCAACCGCCCCCAGCTGTGCGGCCTCCTGGCCGGTGACGGGGGGAAAGGTGCCGATGCGCCCCTGGCGCTGGAGGTTCAACATGCGTTCGTCGAACTTTCTGCCCCTTATCATGGAGCGATAGAGTCGCAGGAGGAGCTCCCTTGGAATTTCAGGTTCCAGCTCCCTGTCCACCTCGCCCTTTTCGTTTAGTATGGATATGTATTCGATATGATCGCTTGGTTCGATTTTAGTTCTGGCCATGGGTTCACTCCTTTTCCATGGAACTTGCATTTAAAATCGTCATCTCTCCGGCTCGCCCTGTTCGTGAAAACGGGTACCGGATATATTGATCCGAGATCAACTCGGCTGTGGATGGAATCTATTGTTTTGAACCGGGCCCCGACAAGCTGTTTCGGGCACCCGGCACTACTCCGCAGGAGGAGGGATTTTCTTTTCTTTTTCTATATATTTATAAAGGAAAGGGCCTTAGCTGTCAACGCTCCTGTAAGTTTCCGTATCTCGAACAGGGCATCATCCATCGCCCTTTTCAGGACGATGAAACCGGTTGTCGCAATCTGATTTAAATCAACGCCCTGGCCTGGAGGGCCGGGTTTTCTTTGACGAAAAAACAACTTGTCACCTGATATGATCGATGCGGCATTAATTGCGACCCTACCGGGAAGTTCCGTTCAAGTAATGATCACGTCGATCGGCTCCCACCTGTTGTTCGTCCAGGCAACGCTCACTTTGTCATTGAGAGCTCTCGCTTATCCCTGAAGGCCGTTTCCCTCTCCACCGGTGAGGCTATCGCGCATCCCGATCTCGTTGAAGAGGATGTCCGGCCAAGTTTGTCGCAATCAGTTTGATGCGCTCGTAAAAAACATGGTAGCCCACGAGTGGCCATATATCGGAAAAGGAACTCAATCATTTTTCCCTTGCCGGTTTGACTTCGAGTCCGATTTAATAAAACAATATATTGACTTAAGAGTTCCTTAGAGTCCGAAGAAGATTTTTGAAAGACAACTTTATGTAGTCCAACAACTAGATAAATCCTCCAATTTCCGTGCGTTTTTTCGAGACGCGACTTTTTTCATTTTTAACGTGTCCGACTTACAACATACTCGGCACTACGGGTTCCTTTATATAAACAGAACGTTCACGTTCTGAAACGTCACGGTAATTCGCGGGCACAGTTCGTTTCGGTTCCGGGGTCCATGCGATGAAACGGCAAATAACGGTGCCGTCCATATTCAAGGTCGCCCCCAAAAAACGAATCAAATAATCACTCACTTATGGAACAGCCCGAGCTTGGGCCCCGAAATAAATTTTCACCGCGGCAATTCCTGTTGCATTTTCCCGCAAGCTTGTTATTTCAGGGCATATGCGAACACCGGGTTGTTCGTTTATGAAAACCCATACATGATTTTAACCTGAAAAAAAACATCATAATTTTCACTTGTGAAAACAACATTGTAGTGATATCCATGGCGGTAAAAAATTTAAGTTTCGTCGTTGGATACGGATGTTGCCGTTGTCTCCCCTTTCGGATATGTTGAAGAACGGCCGCGCTTGCGACGAAAAAAGGCATTAACCAATGGAGAAAGCACAATGAGTCTGGCCTTGCAAGGCGTTAAAAAGGTGGTCGGCAGCGAGACCCACCTATATGACATCGACCTTACGCTGGAACCCGGATCTCGAAACGTCCTTCTGGGGCGAACCCTTGCCGGTAAAACATCCCTGCTCAGGATCATGGCGGGTCTGGACAGACCGACCCGGGGATCGATCAAGGTGAACGGTAGAGATGTAACCGGTGTTTCGGTACGAAAACGAAACATCGCCATGGTATACCAGCAATTCGTGAACTACCCCTCCCTCACCGTATTCGACAATATCGCCTCCCCGCTGAAAATTGGCGGCACCGATAAAAAAGAGATCCGGAAAAAGGTCCGCGAATCCGCCGAGATGCTTCATATCGATCATCTCCTGGACCGCCTCCCGGCGGAACTCAGCGGTGGACAGCAGCAGCGAACCGCCATTGCAAGGGCGCTTGTCAAGGATGCGGAACTCCTTCTTCTGGACG